>Ga0247610_10000044_pt1 | contig 189363 bp, 106 predicted proteins | sample 174DNAGHGhighgp2_FD_193483 | JGI IMG/M metagenome (GOLD analysis project Ga0247610, IMG submission 193483) | Sheep rumen microbial communities from Palmerston North, Manawatu-Wanganui, New Zealand - 1742 DNA GHGhigh gp2 | ecosystem: Host-associated > Mammals > Digestive system > Stomach >...
TATCATCATCGACACCCCCCTCGGGACTGGTCGTCGACACCGATATCATCAAGCACATGGTTGACAACACTTTGTTCGTCATCCGCGCAAACAAATTTGACAAACGCCTTCTTGATTCGCTCGAGCAACTGTACACAGACCGCGCCTTCCCCAACCTCTCCATCATCCTCAACGACGTACACTACAAGAAACTCATGCCTTATGAGAAGAAGTACGGCTACGGGTATGGCTATGGTTATGGCTATGGTTACGGCTACGGGTATGGCTATGGTTACGGCTATGGCTATGGCTATGGCGAAGAACCCTATGGCGAAAAAGAGCGCAGAGAAGACGAGGAACTGGAAAACACAAAAGAATAAAAAAACTGCTGAGACCCTTTCATGAAAAAGCTACTCATCATATTACTCCTGGCAATCGCCTCTACCTCTCTCGAGGCACAGACGCTGCGGCGTGGCGTGGCATGGGGTGCCGACCGCGACACACTGAAATACATCATCGCATCGCCTTTCGACAACTGGCATATCAACGTTGCGTTAGGCATACAGACCTTTATCGGAAACACGCCCGACACCAAAGCGCAATGGAACAGCGCCGACTGGAGCATCCGTGCGGAGATAGGCAAATGGATTATCCCCGACTTCTCTGTCTCGCTGCGCCTTGGACTGGCCAGCGTGCATAGCCAGTCCATCCACGGCGGCAACAACCCATGGACCGACATCAGCAACCCCATCAACTATGCCGGTGTCTCCAACACCTACTATCCCATCAAAGCCCACGCCCTCACGATGATGGGCATTGTCACCCTCGACTGGACCAACTTCTTCCTGGGTTATGAAACCGGCAAACAAAGGAAATGGCACATCTGCACCCCTGTAGGACTGGGTCTCGCCTGCATGCTCGGCGACATCGACAACCCCAACTATGTTAATAAAGTCAACAGCAATCTAGGTCCCGACGACGACCCCATTGCCCTGGGCGACATGAGCCGTAACTTTGAGCTGGGATTCACCGCCGGTCTTTCAACGGAATACTATGTATCGAGACACGTATCCCTCAACGCCGCGCTTGAGCTCTTCTTGGCTCGCGGTAGCATCGATGACTACAACTACAACCTCGACGAGGACATGCGACGAGTGGACCTGATTCCCTCATTCCATGTTGGAGCCAAATTCAACCTGCTGTCGCACATCCGCAAGTTCCACCCAGACACCCGAGTGACAACGCGTGATACCGTCTACCATGAGTTCCTAGCCTATGGCTCGGCAAATACCGTCAAGATCCTCAACGGTAAGATTGAACGACTGATTTCGGAGCGAGACTCCATCTCCGACAATATGACCACCATCATCGGCAACGACAAAGAAAAGATGGGCAAAGACTCTCTGCTGATTGACTCCATCAACCGACAATTGGGCGACTTGCAGGAGATGCTCAGCCACTATCGTCCCGACCTTCCTGGCAATGGCTACAACGAAGGACATTACCCCAACACACTTATCGACGAGCTGATGGACATCAACAACGTGCTCAAACTGCCCAGCACAGTGGTCTATTTCGAGCTCGACAAATACTACCTAGACTATAACGCGCGCAAGAAGCTGCAGGACTTCGCCAACGAAGCCAAAAGCCTCGACGACACTATCGAGTTCTATATGATTGGTGCCGCCGACTCACTCACAGGCTCTATCCCTCACAACCAGTGGCTCTCCGAGAAACGTTGCGGCGCCGCCCATGACATGCTGGTGAAAAACTTTGGTCTGAGCGAGAACCAACTCATCCGCGTCTATGCCGGCGGTATCAACGACTACACTCCACAGGAGAACAACCGTATGGTGTTGGTCATCCAGCGCACTCCTGTCACCGAGGAGATTGTCGACCGCTGGATTCGCATGAGCCGCGAACGCCTCGAGCAGCAGAACAACCGCCAATAGCGTAGATAAACGCTATATCATTCCAACGCCATTTCGACGTTACATTAACGTTCGTTTAACGTCTTATAACGTTAAACGAACGATGATGTAGCATTAGTATGTAATCTTTCATAGCAATGGGTACAGAGAATATAGGCAAAAGAAACGCCGGAGATCTCCTTTGGAAATCTCCGGCGTTTCTTTTATTACCTTATAAAAGCCTTATTTCAGGCCCAGTTTCTTTTTCACGAGGGGCATAATGTCGTCGCTTTCGGGAGAATAGAGCAAAGCAGAGACACCCGAATCAAAGATGTAGGAATAACCACCCTCGGCGGCCACATCCTCGATAGCTTTCTTGGCGCGGTCGATAATGGGCTTGAGAAGCTCCTGCTCGCGCTGCTGAAGCTGCTTCTGTGCATTCTCCTGGAACTCCTGGATACGGGCACCCATATCCTGGATTTCACGCTGCTTGGTGTTGCGGATCAGCTCGGTCCAACCCGACTGATTCTCCATATACTCATTGTAACGCTTCTCCATCTCGCTCTGCATGGTCTTAAGGGTGGTTTCAAGCTCCTGAACCTCGGCTTGCAGGACGGTCTGGGCGGAATCGCGGCCCGGCATAATCTGCATCAGGTCGTTAGAATTGATGTGACCGAGTTTGACGGTCTTCTGAGCCATAGCGGAGCCTCCGAAAGCAAGGAGGCAGGCAATGATTGCAATTAAAGTCTTTTTCATCTTTTAATATTTATTGTTTATTTTTACTCCTATCTATCTCACGCATGGGATTGCTTCTCTCACGTGATTTGTCGGCAGGACGCATCTCGGGGTTCGTCGGCTTCTTGCCAGCCTCCTTACCCTCGGCCTCTCCTGATGCTGCACCAGGCTTGTAGCCCAGCATCTCGAGGACCTCGTCACTGATGTCATATTTCTTGCTGGCGAAGAGCACCGTAGCGCTGCCGGCCTTGTCGAAGACGAAGGCATAGTTTTTCTCGTGTGCCACACGTTCGATGGTGGCAAAGACCCTGTCCTGTACGGGTTTGAGTAGTTCGGCACGTTTCTTGTCGAGATCGCCGTCGGGACCGAAACGCTGCTGCTGCAACGCTTTCAATTCCTGCTCCTTGGCAGCAATCTCTTCCTTACGTCTTTTCTTAAGATTCTCGGGCAGGAGATAGCTCTCCTGTTCATACTCAACACGCATTGCCTCGAGTTGGGCGGCCTTCTCCGCCAACTCGTTTTTCCAGTCTTCCACATACTTGTCGAGACGTTTTATCGCATTGCTGTAGTCGGGAATACTACGGAGGACATAGTCGGTATTGACGACAGCATACTTCTGCGCACTCGCTGAATTGAAAGTTGAAAATTGAAAGTTGAAAATTATGCTGACGCAAAGCATAGCTTTCAATACCTGTCCGAAACACTTTTCGCTTTTCATTTCAATTATCCTTTTCAAATATCAACTGTCGTTTCCCTAGTCGAGGCTCTGGCCTATGCTGAAGTGGAACTGGCTACCACCGGTAGTACCGTCGAAGCCATAGCCCCAGTCGACACCTATCAGGCCCAGCATGGGCAGATAGAGGCGGACGCCGAGGCCGGCGGAGTTGTACATCTTAAACGGCTGGAATTCGGAGAGGTCTTTCCAACAGTTACCTCCCTCGAGGAAGCCCAGCACCCAGATGGTGGCGCTGCCGCTCTCGATGATAGGCTGACGCAGCTCAATGGTGAAGCGGTCGAAGACCGAGCCGCCGCCATTGTCACTGGCTCCAATCGAGTTATTCTCATAACCGCGCAGGGGGATAACTTCACGGCCGTCAAGCACCCACGACGAGAGTCCATCGCCACCAAGGAAATAGCGTCCGAAGGGCGCCAAGCCGATGTCCTTGTTGTAGTATCCCATGAAGCCAAAGCGGAAGCGTGTGCTGAGCACCACGTCGCCCACCAAGTTGAGCATCCAGGCTCCGCGCAGGTTAATCTTATAATACTCTATCCACTTGTATTTCTCCTGCGCTGTAGTGTTCTCGTCAATGGTCTTGCCCGACAGGAACGAGAAAGGAGGTGTGGCATAGATGCTGAGCGAAAGTTCCGAACCACTACGGGTATAGAAAGGCGAGTCGAAGGAGTTGCGCGACAGGGTGAAGCCATAGGAGATATCATTGGAAGTACCGTCGGCGAAGAGTCCCAAGGCGAGGTTGTTATAGTTATTGAGGATATAGTGCTTGTACGTGATACCGTGCGACATGATGAAGTAGTCGTCGGGCCATTTGAGACGTTTGGAGAAGCTGACGCCAAGGCCGGAAATCTGCAGACTGTAGAAGTTCTCATCCTCACGCCTTACCCAAAGGCCATTACTCATATAGTTATGGTAAATCTGACCCGTGAGCGACTGTGCTCTGCGGCCGCCGAGCCACGGCTCGGTGAACGAAGCGCTGAGCGAATAATAGGAGCTACCATTGGTGGTAGCGTTGAGTGCAAGTTTCTGACCGTCACCGGCAGGGAGAGGTGCCCACGCATCTTTATTGAAGATGTTGCGGATGCTGAAGTTGTTGAGCTGTATACCCACCTGTCCGATGAACATGCCAGCGCCGTAACCACCCTGCAGATTGAGCTGGCTGGTAGAGCCCTCTTCAACCTTATAGACGATATCCACGGTGCCATCCTCGGCATTGGGACGCGGCTCGGGAATCACCGATTCCTCTTTGAAGAACTTCAAGGTCAACAACTCACGACGGCTACGCAGAACGGCATCACGGCTGAAGAGGTCACCCGGGCGCGTATGCAGCTCACGCATGATAACCTTGTCGTTGGTGATGGTGTTGCCCTCGACCCACACATTGCGGATACGGGCCTGCTTGCCCTCGACGATGCGGATCTCTATATCGATACTGTCGTTCTCCACGGCCACCTCCACGGGAGTGGCACGGAAGAAAAGATATCCGTTATCCATGTAGAGCGACGTGATGTCGGTACCCGATGGGTTATACTGGAGGTTCTCCTCAAGCATACTCTTGTTGTAGGGGTCGCCTTTGTTGATTCGCAGCGAGCGGCGGAGCACCTCATCCGAGTAGACTGTATTGCCCGAGAAGGTGATGTTGCGGAAGAAGAATCTGTGGCCTTCATGGATAGTCACCTTGACCTTCACGCGGTCCTGGTCGGCCTTCTTAACTTCCTCGCGGGAAACATCCCATACGGTGTCCTTCACGATACGTGCATCACGGAAACCCTGCTCGTTATAGTAGGCAATCACATTGTCGAGATCCTCATGGAAATCGCTCTCTATATAGCGCGACTTCTTCCAGAAGACCTTCTTCCAGAAACGCAGGCTCTTGCGGAAATGCACGTCGCGGGTTTTCTGCATCTTTCCCTTCAGCGTGGAACTGGAGATCTCCTTATTACCCTCGAAAATCAGGGAGTCAATCTTCACCTTGTTGCCACGTTTGACATTGAAGGTGACGATAAGACGTCCCGAGGTGTCGGCCTCAGTGGTGGGTGTCACTTCGACGCGCGTGAAGCCTTTCTCGATATAATAGCCCTTGATTTTATTGGCCGACGTACGGAGCATGTTCTCCGTCACCACATCGCCGGTCTTGATTTGAATCTCCTCGCGAAGTTTCTTGTCCTCCCCTTTCTTCACGCCGGTGAAGGCGAACTTCAACATGCGGGGACGCTCTTTGAGGATTATTTTGAGGAAAGCGATGCCACCCTGTATGCGGGTCACACGAATCTGCACGTCGTCAAACATGCCCTGCTTCCACAGGTTCTCGATGGCACTGGAGATTTTGTCGCCAGGGAGTTTTACTTTGTCACCCACCTGCAGACCAGCCACAAGCTGCACCACACGGGTGTCAAAGTTCTCGGCGCCTTCAAAAGTGATACCGCCAATCTCGTAAGTCTTGGGAGTCAGATAGTCGAGGTCATATTCATCATTACCGCCTACAACCACCTGTGCATGAGCCCCTAGAGGCATCATGGCCATCATGGCAACAAGCAGCAGTAATATCCTTTTTTGTTTCATCAATACTAGCACTTAATTATACAATAACTCACATCTGTATAAATTATTATATTTAAGCAGTATTTTTTACAAAAAAATTTCACTGCTGTGCTTCGACCTGCGCCTCGGTCTTGCCAAAACGGCGCTGACGGTTCTGGTAGTCGAGTACCGCAGCATAGAAATCCTCGTGGCGGAAGTCAGGCCACAACAGGTCGGTGAAATAGAACTCCGTGTAAGCCATCTGCCACAGGAGGAAGTTCGAAACCCTCAGTTCGCCACCCGTGCGTATCAGCAGGTCGGGATCCGGATAATCTCTGGTGTTCAGATATCTACGGAGGGTATCCTCATCGATGGTTTCGGCGGCAAGACCTTCCCTGCAGATTTGTTTCAGTGCTTCGGCAATTTCCCAACGCGAGCTGTAGCTCAGCGCCAGGACAAGCGTCGTGGCGGTATTGCCCGAGGTCTCTTCGATACATTTCTCCAGCATGGTACGCGACCTCTCGGGAATACGGCTCATGTCGCCTATCGTCTGCAACCTCACATTGTTGTCCATCAGCGTCTTGGTTTCCTCCTTGACGGCCTTGATAAGCAACTCCATCAGTCCATCGACTTCTGCCTGCGGGCGGTTCCAGTTCTCGGTACTGAAGGTGTAGAGGGTGAGGTATTTCACTCCCAGCTGCACCGCAGCCTCGACAGCTTGTCTGACAGCCGTGAAGGCATTCTGATGGCCAAAGATCCTCTCATGCTGCTGCTTCATAGCCCAGCGGCCATTGCCATCCATGATGATTGCCACATGCTGCGGCACCCTGGTCTTGTCAATCTGGTCTATCGTAACCATTATTTCGTTTTTTTAATATTTGCAACGTTTCGAGCGCATCCAACCAAACAGCATGTCCAGGTTGACGCCCACCGAGATGTGGAAATAGGCATACCAGTCGTCGAGCGAGTCGTCGCCGCGCTTGATGCCCGGGGCATTTTCATAACCCTCCACCACCTCGCTGCTGCGGTCGGCGAGCGTGGCGGCCAGAGCGCCATCGGCAGAATGGGCCTCCAACACCTCCTTGCCCACATACGTGGTGCTGACATCGTCAAGATAGTCCGTCCAAGTCAGCCGGAAGCCATACTCTACCGCCACCGAAAAGTTTTTCCCTAGGCGAGCTTTCACGCCCACTCCGAACGGCAGGCACAGCTGCGTCAGCGTGTAGGGTTTACGGTCTGGATATTCGACAGTACCCTGTCCTTCCGTACCCAGGGGCTGCAACTCGGCCCAGCTGGTCTCCCCAGGTCCTATCGAATACTCGGCCATGGGATTATAGTGGAATACCGCCAAGCCGCCGAAAAGATAGGGGGTCCACAGCCGTTCGGTGGCGCCGGGACCATAGGGAGAGAAATTGAACTCCGCAAGGGCGGAGACCTCGAATATATCGGATTTAAAGCTCAAATTGCGCAACTTGTTGTAATCCTCCTTGCACTCTACCGACCCGAAAGCCACCTCGCCACGGAAAGACCAACGGTTGTTATAGTTATAGCGTATGCCGCCTCCAAAGGCCAGTCGCGGAAGCGAGAAGACGCTCTGGTCGTTGAGGTCGCCGATATAGTTCATCCCGCCACCTCGCAACAGCAACTCGCTACGGCTGAGGAAGTCCTGCCGCTGGGCCCGAAGAGTGTGGAACGTGGAACACGGAAAGAGGAAAGCCATGCTGACGCAAGCCAGCATAACCTTTCGTATCGCCTTTCCTATTCCCTCTTTCATCTTTCCGCTTATTCGGTCCATTTCACAGAATTGCATATTCCCTCCACCTGCATCAGGTAGTCACGCTTGTTGAAGCGAGGGGCATAGACGAAGCCCACCACATCGACGATATTCTTGCCGTCGGGCGACAGCATGGAATAGGAGACGAAGGGGCCACCCATGCGGTCGCGGGTGTTGTGCAGGCTCCAGAGGCCATGGGTCTCTATGCAGTATTCCGTACCGGGATAGTCCACCTTGTGGCTCATCAGTGCCACCCGTCGCTCCGTGCCCATATAGCCACCTTCCGAGGGGCCCGGCACATTGCGGCGCATCATGGTGTCCAGACGGTTGTACAGACGTTCATCCTCGAACTGGCCCTGGTTGCGATAAGGGCTCACATAGATGAGCACACCCAAGCTGAAGTCCTTGGTTTCTTTCCTAATCCAAGCGAAGCCGTCACTTCCTTTGCCCCATGAGAACTCCTCGCTGAAGGTCATTCCAAAGCCGAAGTGATCCTTCACACGCTGCATCAGCTCGTGGTTCTTGTGGGCATCGAAAGCCTTAATCATGCGACGGTGCTCTGCCTCATAGATGGACTTCACCATATTGGGCTCGTAGCGACGCAACAGGTCGCGCAGCGAGGCCTCGTTCTTGGCCGAGATATGCACCACCGTCTGGGGCGCAGCCCACTTGTCGCGGTCTATATACACTTTGTCCTTCCCGTTGGCCGCCACCTCGCAGATGACGATATTGCGGTATTTCTGGAACATCGACGTGTTGTTGAGTTTGGCCACGCTGATGGCGGTCACATCGAATCGGGGCTCCGCCTGCGGCAGTCCCAGCTGCGGCTGACGGAAGATGGAGTCTATCAACTGACGAGTCGCCCCGTCATAGTTGCCCTGGTCGGCAGCCACCAAGACCTCCAAGGTCTTGCCCGACGAGCTCTTCTCCATCAGAGCCTTGTTCTGCTTGGTGTTGCACGAAGCAAGAAGCAACACGGCCGAAAGAACAAAAAACAATTTCTTCATATCTTTATCTTTTTGAGTTTATCCATTCGTTGAAGTCGGCGATGGCCTGCGCTATAGGCGTCTCCGGCATTCCCAAATCCTCCAAGGCATGACGGTTATCGTAGTATTCCCTCACCATCAACTGACGCACGTTGCGAGTAGAGAGTTGTGTCCTTATACCGCATGCACGCATCGCATCACCCACTTTGCCTGCCGCCAGCAGCAGTCCATTCGGCACGGTCCAAACCCGTTGTCTCTTCCCCAGCACCTCGGCCTGCAGCTCATACAGCTGCCTAACGGAGAGCACTCCCTGTCTGCTCACGGCGAGATAGCGGTGGCCGTTCTGTCCGTGGTCGAGTGCCGCGACAACGGCCTGCGCCACATCGTCCACATGAACGAAAGCCTTGCCACCTTTCGGAGCCAGCATCAGCCGCCTGCCCCGTGCCGCCAGAAGCATCTGCCCCGACGACGGCTTCACATCCCATGGACCGAGCATGTAGCCCGGATTTATCACCACCAGATGCCCCTCGGGCCATCGTTGCGCAGCCTCCAGGACAATCTTCTCCCCCTCACGTTTGCTGTCGGCATAGAACGAACCCGCGAAAGGCGGCCGCATCGGCGCCGACTCGTCGGCAGGCTGTTCCGCCGTCCCGTATCCGATGGTGTTCACTGTCGAGGTGTGCACCAGCACGCGGATATTCCTTTCTTCCATCACTCTCACCAACATCGCGCAGAGGTCACGGTTGACGGGCAGAAAGTCCTCGTACCTGCGAAGCGACATGTCGGTAGTACCCGCGCAGTTGATGATGGCGTCGCACCCCTCGGCGGCACACGATAGTGTATCGTAGTCCAGCAACGACCCTTCTACCGTCTGCACTTGCTGAGAAGCGTCAGTAACAGGCAACTGTATGCCTCCGGCGCGGCGCACCAGCGCCACCACCCGGTGACCCTCGTCCATCAAGCGCCGCAGCACATTGTGTCCGAGCAGTCCTGTCGCTCCCAGCAACAATACTTTCATACACTTATTAACGTCACCTCACCCATTTTATTGCATCTGTGAGAGTAGATTTTTCGCTGTCAGAACTTCCACCGCAGCTGCAGGTGCCATGTCTGGCGGTGGTTTCCGTTGGTCTGGGCGTCGCCACTGCCAATAGCGGCCACATCCTGGTAGGCTGTCAGCGTATACTTGAAGCTGAGATTGAGCCGACGACTCACATCCCACCGTACCACCGCGGAGGCACGCAGACCACTGTTCATCAGCATCGGGATGGAGTAGGCATACTGCAGATTACTCTCACTGAGGTATATGCGGGCATTATAACCATCAATGTCGAACCATGCCGCCTGCAGGGCCACCTGCAGATTCTTGACTGCGTAGCGGGCTTCCTGCGCCACCAACCATCCCCACTCACCTTCCGACTGTTCGGCGTCGAACTGCGACAATAGAACACGCGTGGTGAGTTGCCAGCTTCCCAGCGTCAGCCGCGCCTGCCCCTGCAGCTGACGCCGGCACGTCGACTCTCCCAGATAGAGTATGCTGTCAAGGTTGGGTATATTGCGGTATTTCTGTCGCCAAGAATAGCGCAGCGATGCCGTCACGTAACGGCCAAATTCGCGCGACAGCTGTGTCCTCAGCCATGTACCCGAGGAGGGGGCGTAACTGCCATAACGCAGCGATGGGAAGCGGTGCACGTCAACACTCAGCAAAGCTGTCACTGCCAGCGGCAGCCGCAAGCGGGCGTCAAGGGTGACACCCTGCTCGTTGCGCGTTTCCCCTATGGCATAGGAACCGGCATGAAGGTTGTGATACTGCGGGTCGTAATGGCGGATGCTGACCCCGAGGCTGTTGTCTCCTCCCATCGAGAGACGTATTCCGCCCAGCGCCGCAGGCGCGCCACCCTGGTCCAGCGAGGCCTCGCCGTAGAACAGCAGGCGGTCACGCTGCCAGAGGAAGTCGACACCCAACGCTGCTTGCCGGTCTCCACGAAAATAGTCTTGGTTGTAGGCGTAGTCACGCAGCAGCACGCTGTCATCCAGCATCGTGGCGGTAGCCGTGATGCCAAGCATCAGGTTGTCCTTGCTCCAGGTGAGATGTCCACCACCGAACCACTCGCCGTCATGACGCGACCCGAAGGCCGACAGGCTGTAGCCCCGACCCAGCGACAACGTGGCGGCCACGCCCTCCTGCCAGCCTGTCTCATAGAACGCGCTGGCGGCACGCACCCCTTGCCCGTAGCGCACCGGCGAAGTTCCCAGCAGACTGAACGGGTGGAAGCCCGTCCATAACGTTACACCCTGACCGAACTGCAGATTGTACCGACCTACTATCAACGTCTCCAACCGTCCCATGTGTTTCAACATCACATGATAGCCGTAGAAATTACCCTTCCCCCACGCCTCCATGGGGTCTTTGTCGGCACTGAGACGCACGCTGACGCGGTCGTCAAGCTGGTAGCTGTAGCACATCAGCGCCCGAAGGTTGTCGCCCTCGTAGTGTCCATTGGCATAACCTTGCGCCTGCTCCACGGTGCCGCCCACACCTGCGACCACTGTATGGCGCCCCCGCGAGAGCAACTCCTTCAGCGTCAACCGTCTGGCAGGCTCGTACGGTTCCACCGTCACCAACGGCGCAAGGAGCGCCACCATGGCGCTGTCGAATCCTGGCACCACCGTCAGTTCCTTGATACTCAGCAGCTGTCCATACAGGGTGATATACGTCTTCAACGCCCGAATCTGGAACGGCGAGAGGAACGGCAAGTCGGCAATCGCCACCGTGTCGTTTAGGTTCACTGGATTGTCGGCCAGCTGCAGCAGCCGGTCACTGAGGTCGGCAGCGGACTCGTCGCTGCCAGTCTCCTCCACCCACTGCTCCATATCTACCTCCACCTGTGCCACAGCCACCGGCGGCAACGCCAGCAACAGCAACACCATCACTATGAGCCGTCTCGTCAAAACCATAGTCCAAGTGATATTTGCGGAGTGAGGCCCAAGATGTTGTGATGCTCTACCGCCAAATCGATACGGTATATTTCATACCTGAATCCCAACCCGAAGGTGAGCGTCAGCGGTGCCGTGACCATGCCGACACGGAAAAGCAGATATTTTTCGTAGCGGTATTCGGCTCCCAAGCGGAAGCGCATCCGTTCTTCACTCTCCACGGCGGCGACCCCCAGCAACGAACTCACGGGGTGCCAGGCGACAGACAGACGCGCCATCCACGGTCGTTCTTCGTCCCATGGACGTGTGCCGCCCTCTGCCGTCAGAGACACCGACCGACCCAGTTCCACACGTGTCCAGGCGGAGAGCCCCACCCATTGCTGCGGCTCATAATAGCCGTCACCTGTCGCCTGACGGCAATAGCGGGCACGCACGCCCACCGTTGCCCACTCCTCGACACGTTGACGGAAGCCCAGCAAGGCCTGCTGCTCGTTGTAATCCAGATCTCCGAAGAAGAGATAAGCACCTTCCACAAACCATTTGTCCCACAGGTCCCACCCGCCCTCAATCATGCGGAAGGAGAGTCCCTCGGTGGAGAAGGCACTGCGGTAGCTCACCACCACATGCCGTGCTTCCTCCTCCATCCGGCATCCGCCCATGGCGGCACTGCGGGCATCCAAGGGTACAACGGCAAACTGCGCCCCTGCCGGAAGAGCCGACAGCAGCAGAACCATTGATATAAGGAAAACTTTCACACGGGGAAACTATGCCGGAGCCTGGACAATCAGGCCCTGTTCCACAAGATCCTTGTAGGTCTTCTCGGCAGCCAGCTGCTCGGCCGCCTTGATGGAGAACTCCACAGCCGACTTCTGAGGCTGTCCGTCGATGCTGACGAGGCTCTCATACTGCTTGCGCGAGGCATGGGACTGCGCAATGGTTTGCACCACCTCGAAGGTCACCTTCTTGTGGTGTTTCTGGCCCCAGTCGATAAGCTTGCTCTTGAAGTTCCAGTCGGTGGTGGCCATGGCATCGACATCGAGATAGGTACACAATACCTTGTCCACCAACACCTTTCGGGTGAACATATATCCCTTCTCGATATACATGGCGCCTATCAGGGCTTCGAATGCATTGCCCCCGATGGACTTGAATCCGCCGCCCGAATCGCGCTGATAGTCTATCAGCTCCAGCAGTCCTATCTTCTGTGCCAACTTGTTCAGGCTGGCACGACTCACTATCTTCGAGCGGAGCTCGGTAAGGAAGCCCTCGCCCTGATAGGGATACTTGCGATAGAGGAAATCCGCCACCACGGTGCTCAGCACCGCGTCGCCCAAATATTCGAGGCGCTCGTTGTTGATGCGATGGCCGTTCTGCGAAGCCGACGAAGAACGGTGAGTGAAGGCAACATGGTACAACTCCGTATGGCGCGGAGTATAACCCAAGATATTCGTAAAGAAACTATTGAATTCTTTGCTCTCCTTGTTTTTCCGGAAAAACAGCATCGCTAGTACTTTCTGAAGGCCAGACATACATTGTGTCCGCCGAAACCGAAAGCATTGCTGAGGGCAAAGTTCACCTCACGCCGCTGCGCTTTGTTGAACGTGAAGTCGAGCGCAGGAATCCGCGGGTCGTCGGTGAAGTGGTTGATTGTCGGAGGGACAATGCCGTTTTTGATTGTAAGGATGGTGGCGATAGCCTCAACAGCGCCGGCGGCGCCCAGCAGATGTCCCGTCATCGACTTGGTCGAGTTGATAGCCATCTTGTAGGCGTGGTCGCCAAAAAGACCGACGATAGCCTTGGGCTCCGAGATATCGCCTATCGGCGTGGAAGTGCCATGGGTGTTGATGTGGTCCACATCGGAAAGAGCCATACCCGACTCCTCGACCGCCTGCCGCATCACGCTGATGGTTCCCAAACCCTCGGGATGGGAAGCCGTGATATGATAGGCATCGGCCGAGAGACCCGTGCCGGTAACTTCGGCATAGATATGGACCCCACGGGCTTTGGCATGTTCCAACTCCTCAAGGATGAGGGCTGCCGAACCTTCGCCCAACACGAAGCCGTCGCGATCCTTGTCGAAGGGGCGCGAAGCTGTCTGCGGGTCGTCGTTGCGTGTCGAAAGGGCACGCATATTGCCGAAGCCGCCGATACCGGCCTGGATGATGGCACATTCTGAACCACCGGCCACCATAGCGTCCACCTTGCCCAGACGAATCAGATTGAAGGCGTCGCTGATGGCGATGGCCGACGTGGCGCAGGCCGCCACAGTGCTGTAGTTGGGGCCACGCAAGCCATAGCGGATGGCTATCTGGCCGGCGCAGATGTCGGTGATGACCTTGGGCACCCAGTAGGGGCTGAAACGCGGCGTGCCGTCGGTGAGGGCATACGCCATGAGTTCGTCCTGGAGACTCTGCACGCCTCCCATGCCCGAACCCCAAATAACGCCAAACCGGTCTCGGTTGACATCGATACTGTCTGCGAAACCGGCATCACGCATCGCCTCGTCAACGGTCACTAAACCATACATGGAATAACCGTCGAGGAGGCGCATCTCTTTCTTGTCGAAGAAGTCTAAAGCATTAAAGCCTTTCAATTCGGATGCAATACGGCATCTGAATTTCGAGGCGTCAAAACGTGTTATTGGCCCGGCTCCGCTCACTCCCTTGACCAATGCGTCCCACAATGCAGGCACATTGTTGCCAATTGGGGTGAGCGCGCCGAGACCTGTAACAACTACTCTTTTCAACTCCATAAAGCGGAAAGAGCGGAACTAATGTTCGTTTTACTTCTTTGCGTTTTCGATGAAAGCGATAGCGTCGCCAACGGTGACAATCTTCTCAGCTTCCTCATCAGGAATGGAAAGGTCAAATTCCTTCTCGAGCTCCATAATCAGCTCGACGGTGTCCAAAGAATCTGCACCAAGATCATTGGTGAAGCTGGCTTCGGGGGTGACCTGACTTTCTTCAACACCAAGTTTGTCGGTGATGATGCTTGTTACTCTAGTTGCAATTTCTGACATTTTATTTTTAATTTTAATTGATAAAACTGGGTGCAAAGAAACGAAATTTTTTCCATACGCAAACATTTTTTAACATTTCTCACCATCGTTAAAAATGTAAAAAACTGACTCCTAATACTCTAATCTCAAAAAAAAATGCTTTTTTTTCGACTTTTCGATAGCCCTTTGGAATGATATTTTGGCAAAAATTAATAAAAATTTGCAAAAATCGACCCCATCCCATCCACTTCCCACTAACGTCATGTCATCACCCTACCATCACCGTACCATCACCGTATCAACTCCGACTAAAGTCGGACTTGGGTCGGACTTGGGTCGGAGTTGAGTCGGAGTTGATAGGGACATGGTACTGATTTCGTGTCGATTAGATGCAAATTATATAGATATAATATTGATATTGTGAGTTTTAAATCCTATTTTTCGGATATTTTTTACTATTTTTCACATATTTCTTCGACATCTCATTTTTTATTCTTATCTTTGCATTTTTAAATACTATACATATTATATATGACCAGACTAGCCATACTGGGGTCCGGAAACGGGACCAACGCACAACAGATTACTGAATATTTCGTCGGCCGCACCGATGTCGAGGTGGCCTGCATCATCTACAACGTGAAGGACGCCTACATTGCGCAACGCGCGAAGAACCTGGGCGTCGAGGCCCACTATTTCGGCCGCCGCGACTTCTACGAGAGCACCGCGGTGCTAGACTACCTGAGAGAGAAGAAGGCCGACTGGGTGATTCTTGCCGGCTTCCTGTGGCTGGTGCCGGAGAACATGCTGGCTGCCTACCCCAACCGCATCATCAACATCCACCCCGCCCTGCTGCCCGCCTACGGCGGCAAGGGCATGTACGGCCACCATGTGCACGAGGCCGTCATCGCCAACCACGAGAAGGAGAGCGGCATCACCATCCATATCGTCGACAAACACTACGACCGCGGCACCACCCTCTTCCAGGCCCGCTGCCAAATCACCCCCGAAGACACCCCCGACACGCTGGCGGCAAAAATACACCTGCTTGAGAAAGAGCACTTCCCGCGCGTGATAGACGAAACCATCAAGGCTCGACAATAATGCGCATTGCCATCAACACACGCCTGCTACTGAAGGGCAAGATGGACGGCATCGGTTGGTTCACTGCCGAGACCGCACGCCATCTGGTGACGGCACATCCCGAGCACCAGTTCTTTTTCTTTTTCGACCGGACACCCGACAAGGAGTTCCTCTTTGCGGACAATGTGACGCCGGTGGTGCTACATCCCCAGTCGCGGCACCCCGTGCTGTGGTACATCTACTTCGAATGGAGTACAGTACGTGCGTTGAAGCGATACAAAATAGACCTTTATCTCTCACCCGACGGCATGATGCCGCTGCATCCCGGTGTGCCGACACTCAACGTGATACACGACATCAATTTCGAACATACCGACGACTACCTGAAATCGATACACCAGCGCTACCTGAAACGCTACTTCCCGCGCTTTGCCCACAACGCCACACGGCTGGCCACGGTGTCGGAATTCTCAAAAAAGGACATTGCCGAGACCTATCATATCGACCCGTCGAAGATCGACGTGGTATACGACGGTGCCCACAGCAACTATCGGCCACACAGCGAAGACGAAAAAGAGGCCATCCGTGCCCGTTTCACGGAGGGGAGTCCCTTCATCATCTTCATCAGTACCATCATCAAAAGGAAGAACCTAGCTAATTTGCTACTGGCCTTCGACAAGGTGAAGCGTGACGACCGAAGCGGCCTTAAGTTGGTGGTGGTGGGACACCGCATTTGGTGGCAGGACGAGTTGGCCGAAGCTTACGACAACATGAAGCACCAATCAGATGTCATCATGCTCGGCCATGTGGAGCCCGGCGACCTTGCAGCACTGCTCTCGGCCTCCGAGATGTTGGTCTATCCATCATACTTTGAGGGCTTTGGCATCCCCATTCTGGAAGCCATGTATGCTGAGACTGCCGTCGTAGCCTCGCACACCACCTCCATGCCCGAAGTGGGCGGCGATGCCGTGTTGTATATAGACCCTGCCAATCCAGACGATATAGCACATGCTATCAGCAGGTTACAAGATACCGAACTGCGCAAAAGCCTTATCGAAAAAGGGCGCTTGCAACGGCAGAAATTCAGCTGGGAACATACCTCCAACCTACTCTGGGACAGCATGATGAAAACCCTTGAACAACGATGAAAAAACATTGGTTCACCCTTACAGGCTTCCTCTATCTGTTGTCGGCAGGTGCCATCTACGGACAAGCACCTGATAACATGGTATATAACCCATCTTTTGAGGAGTACCGCAGGTGCCCGCAGAAGGTCGAGGCATTGGGGGTGATGCGCGATGTGGAGGCTTGGTGGCAACCCACGCAGGGGAGCAGTGACTACTTCAACGCTTGTGGCGGACGCGAGTGCGTGGTTCCCAGAAACAAGATGGGCATCCAGGCTGCCCATAGCGGCGACGCCTACTGCGGTATCTACTGTTCGCAGGAACGCTACCGCGAGTACCTCCAGACCGAGCTCAAGAGTACCCTCGTTGCCGGCAAACGCTACCGCGTGAGTTTCTGGGTGAGCTTGGCCGACAAATCGCCCCATGCCATTGCCACCCTGGGAGCCCTGCTGACCAAAGAGCCGCTCACCGACTCGACCTACGGCATTTTGATGAACCGCGAGGTGACCCAATTCGGAAACGAGGCTTCACAATCGATAGCGGTATACTACGAACCCCAGATAGTCAACCCCTTGGATGCTCCGCTGACCAACACCAAGGAATGGGCCGAAGTCAGAGGCGAGTTCACCGCCAAAGGCGGAGAAAGATTCCTGACCATCGGCAACTTCTTCTCCTTCAACAAGTCGAATGTCGTCCTGGTACAAAGTGGCAACAGCCCTCTGGCCGGCGCCTACTACTATATCGATGATGTCAGTCTGACCTGTATCGACACCCCTACTACACCTGAACTGCCAGCCCCCCCAGTGTCCGAAGGACCCAAGGAGGGCGAGGTGGTGCGTGTGGACGGCATCTATTTCGCCACAGGGGAAAGTGAGGTACTACCCCAGTCCTACAATGCGCTCATCCGCCTGAAAGAGATGCTTGAGAGTCATCCCGAGATGAAGATTGAGCTGCGCGGACATACCGACGACCAAGGCACTGCCGAATTCAACCAGAAGCTCTCCGAAGAACGAGCCCATGCCGTAGCCGACTTCCTCATCGGCAAAGGCATCCAACGCCGCCGGCTGTCATGGGTGGGCTTCGGCGAGAGTCGGCCCATCGACGACAACAAAACCGCCGAAGGCCGCCAGAACAACCGAAGGGTAGAGTTCCTGGTACGGGAGAAATAATATATATGGTATTATATATAAAAAATAGCGGGGATTCCTTTCGGAATCCCCGCCTTATTTTCGTTGAAACAGATTAGTCAATCACACGGTAGAAGCTGACGCGGCGGTTGAGGGAGAACTGGATGTCACCGAAGGCAACACTCTTACCCTTATGCTCGGTCTGGATGCGATCCTCAGCAATACCATACTTCTTGACAAGGAGACGCTTGACCTCGTTGGCGCGCTTCTCAGAGAGCTTCATGTTGTACTTGTCGCTGCCGGTGTAGTCGGCGAAGCCAACAACAAGAATCTTAACATCGGAGTTGTCCTTGAGGACACGGGCGACGGCCTTGACTTTGATTTCCTCTTCCTCGGGAACTCTCCACTGGTCGACACCATAAAGGATGGAGAAGGGCATGGCGTAGAAGTTGAGCTGGTCGGCCTTGATCTGGTCGATGACGGCCTGGAGGCTGTCGGCAGCAGCGCTGTTGCCACCCTTGCCCTGCTCAAGAGCCTGAGCGAGCTGATCCTCGAGTTCGGCAATGCGGTTCTCGAGTTTCTTCTCATTACCACGGGAGGTGTTGACCTGACGCTCGAGGTTGTTGACCTGCGAGTTGAGGGCGCTGAAGTTCTCCTGGGTCAGCATGGCCTTCTGGGCAGCGACGGCCTTGTCGGTAGCGGTGAGGCCGAAGCAGTAGTAGTAACCGATGCGGAAGATACGGTTGGTGTGGTGGAGATCTTTCGAGAAGAAGGTGCTGGGAGTGGGAGCGTCGCCGTTGATGTCGTAGCCATACTCACCGAAGATGTGGTGAGACTCGCCAAAGCGATAGCTGGCACCGATACCACCGTCGAGGGTGATACCCACAGAGCCATAGTTCACAATCGACTCGTCGGAGTTGAAGCTCAGACCGAGACCACCACCGGCATAGATATAGAAGCTGAAGCGGCGATCGGGATCGTAACCCTTGATAGCGTTGTTGATGGAGAACAACATGTCGAGGGTGAGGGTAGCGTGGCGATCCATCTTGTAGTTGTTGCCATCATTAGCTGTACCCGTCAGAGGAGCCCACAGGTTGGGGAAGGCGAAACGAATACGCCAGTCGAAAGCATGGTTAAGTTTCTGCTGGGCAAAGATTTCAAGACCGATGTTGGTCGATTTGCGCCAGTTATCACCAAAACTGAAACCACCCATGGCGGCCTGGTCGTTGAGGTCAATAGCACCACCAATCGACCAATTGCTCCAGAAACCATAGCGAGGATACTCGGGCTTGCCGGTGTTCTGGGCGAAAGCGTTAACGGATGCCAGCATAACAGACATCACAACGCCCATCTTGATTAATTTTTTCAGCATATCAATACTTTTTAGGTTATTACTCAAAATAAAACACAATACCTTTTCGGCATTATTCGGGTGCAAAAATACACATTTTTTTTCATTCGCGGAAAATATTTTTTTTATCTGCTCGTTAATTAGAAGAAAATATTGCAGTTACGAATTAAAAAAAAATTAAAATAATCATTTTAAATAGTAGCATTATTAAGAAATTACAATAAAAAATAGCAAAAATATGGAACAATTCAGTATCAAAACGGGGCATTTGTCCAACAAAATCAAACAAGAAGCTAATACTCAGCTCTTCCCCGAGGTCTGCAAGGCAAAAGAGCACCTGCTGAAAGGCGATGCCGCTGGCAACGACTTCCTTGGATGGGTCAACCTTCCGGAAGAGATTGACCAGAAAGAGCTTGCCCGCCTCAAGGCCGACGTGGAACGTCTAGCAGGAAAGAGCAAGGTCTTCGTCGTTATCGGCATTGGCGGTTCCTACCTTGGTGCCCGCATGGTAATAGAAGCTCTGCAGTCAGAGTTTGCCTCGATGGTTCGCGGTACAAAACCCTACATCGTCTATGCTGGCCACACCCTCAGCGAGGACTACTACAGCCAGCTGCTAAATCTCTTGGACCATGAGGATTACAGCGTCGCTGTCATCTCCAAGTCGGGCACCACTACCGAGCCTGCCGTGGCATTCCGCATCGTCAAAGCCCACCTTGAAAAGAAATATGGCAAGGCCGAGGCGGCCCAGCGTATCATAGCCATCACCGATGCCCGCAAGGGCGCTCTGCACACCATTGCCGTCCAAGAAGGCTACCCCATGTACGTCATCCCCGACAACGTCGGCGGCCGTTTTTCCGTACTCACCCCCGTAGGTCTGCTGCCCATCGCCATGGCAGGATACGACATCGACCGTCTACTGGAGGGTGCCCGCGATATGCGCCGCGTCTGCATTGAGAAAGACACCCTTGAGGAGAACCCCGCCATGATGTATGCAGCCATCCGCAACATCCTCTATCGCAGAGGGATAAAGGTAGAGATGCTGGTGAGCAGTCTGCCGAACCTGCGCTATCTGGCTGAGTGGTGGAAACAGCTCTATGGCGAGAGCGAAGGAAAAGAGCACAAAGGCTTGTTGCCGCATAGCCTGAGTATCACCACCGACCTGCATTCGATGGGTCAATATGTACAAGATGGCGAGCGTCTGATGATGGAGACCATGATTCATGTGAAGCACCCCGCCACACATGTGCCGGTACCCACCGACGAGCAGAACCTCGACGGCATCAACTATCTTGTAAACAAGAGCCTTACAGAGATTAACGACTGTGCTATGGAAGGCACCATCGAGGCCCATGTGGCAGGTGGAGTTCCTGTGGTAGGCATCGAGATTGAACGCGTGGACGAGTACACCCTCGGCCAGCTCATCTACTTCTTCGAATTTGCCTGCGGTATCAGCGGCTACACCCTCGGCGTCAACCCCTTCGACCAGCCCGGCGTGGAAGCCTACAAAAAGAACATGTTCCGCCTGCTGGGCAAACCCGGATTCTAATCCCGGAATCCTCACATTATTCTCAGTATAAACATAAAAGAGCGAATTGATTTCAGGTCAATTCGCTCTTTTTTTGTCCTAAACGAGATATATTTAATAATTTTTTGTATATTTGCAACACTATCACACCTTCCCGCATCCCTCTACTTATCTAAAAACATGATACATACGTCAAAAATAAGCAAGGTTGCCTGGCTCTTTACGCTCCTCCTACTCACGCCGTTGGCACGTGGGCAGTCGCTTAATGATGCCTACGAATTCACGACAGGCGTAAATGCCTCCTTGTGGGAAGACATGACAGGTGCCACCACGCTGAATCTCTCCAGTGACGACCGAGCCTATACATCCCTCATTCCCATTGGTTTCAATTTCAACCTTGCAGGTGCCACCTATCAAAACTGGACCGTCAACACCAATGGTTGCATACGTCTGGGCGACATCCCCGTCGGCACTTCTTATTACACCAAACCTTTTAGCGAGGCCAACGCAAGCCAAAACCTCCCGAAGATTGTCGTGCTGGGATGTGACGGCTATATCGTACCGGACGAAGGATATGTGAAATACAAATTATTCGGGACAACAGAAGCGACACGCAAACTCGTCATCGAGTACCGCAACTCTACTTTTACTGCGGCTTCACGCAACTACCCTGTAACCGTCCAGGTGCAGTTGAAAGAATCGGACCGCAGCATCACCTACGTATTCGGCGAGGTGCCAGAGGTCCTTCCTGCCGTCAACTACCAGATGGGTGTGGCCTCGGGAGTCAACGACATCGTTTTATTCAACACCACCAACCACACCGCCGACTTCCTGACAGAAGCACCCCCTATCAGTGTCTACAACCCAAGTGGAACCTGGCCTGAGCAGAACCGATACTATAAACTCACCTACAACCCCAACCTCTGTTTCTTCCCTGGCGAAATCACCCTAGAGAATATCGACACCACCCATGCTACCGTCCGATGGGATGTCCTTGATGCCAACGACAACTATTCGGTATGTGTCGACAGCTTCCCCTGTCAGATTGTCAACGGCGACCATCTTGACCTCACGGGGCTCGCCCCCGGCGCCTCCCACTCCGTCACCGTACGGCGGATCTGCTCGGACACCGACAGCAGCCGCACCAAGACGGCCTTTTTCCACACCACAAATATCCCGGCAAACGGATGCATTGACCCCACGAACTTCAATTCCGGCTACATCACCGCCTATTATGGCACCTTTGACAACCCCTACGCCAATACCGGAATCATCAATTCGGGCCCGAACAGCTCAGCAAGCCGACACACCATCCACACCAATGTAAACGAGAAGGACCCCCGCACAGGGAGCCGTCTAAGCACAGTGCCTCCAGGCGGCGCCTCGTCGGTTCGCCTGGGCAACTGGCAGACCAACGCTGAGGCCGAGGCCATTCTCTATGTGATGAAAGTCGACACAACGGTATCCGACCTGCTAATCCTTCAGTATGCCGCCGTGCTTCAGGACCCCAACCACTCCCCCGAAGACCAACCTCGTTTCCGATTGGAAATCCTCAATTCTAACATGCAACTGATTGACCCCGTATGTGGTGCCGCCGACTTCATCGCCAACAGCAACCTCGGATGGAACACCTATGGGACCAATCTATGGAAAGACTGGACTACCGTAGGCATAGACCTCTCGCCGTATGCCGGGCAGATTATCTCCATCCGCCTCACCACCTACGACTGCGACCAAGGCGCCCACTATGGATACGCCTATTTCTCCCTCTCCTGCGGCCGCAAAAACATGCAGTCTGAAAGTTGCGGCGACAACACAGACAACATCTTCACCGTTCCCTCCGGCTTCAACTACCTATGGTACACTGACACCCCCTCCAGCCCCATCTCCACCTCGCAATCACTCAACGTCAGCACCACCACCAACACCATCTATCACTGCCTTCTCAGCTTTATCGACAAACCCCAGTGCAACTTCACCATGAGCGTCCTGGCCGGTGTACGCTATCCGCTGTCGATCTTCGACACCACGATGGTCGTCAACAACTGCCAGTTTGACGTCAGCTTCACCAACCGCAGCACCATCTCGGCCGACGGTGTCACCCCTTCCGGCACGGGTGAGGGTTGCGAGACTGCCTGGTGGGACTTCGGCAATGGTGACACCTCGTCATTCTACCATGCTTCCACCCACTACGACCATCCCGGCACCTACACGGTAACGCTGGTCTCCACCATCGCCAATGGTCTCTGTGCCGACACCCTCCAACGCACCATCGATATCTTGCCGCCAGGACCCAACCCCACTATCATTGGACCCACCGAACGCTGCCAGGGCGACCCCATCCCCGACACCCTCTATATACAAAACGCCGCCTGGTCTTCCCTCGGTAACGACACCATGATTGTCACCCCCACACAGACAGCCACCTACACCGTTTCTGCCACTGACGACGCCAACTGCACCTACTCCCTTGAACATACCATCGCCGTCCATCCCACCTACTCTCGCCGTGACACCGCCGTCATCTGCACACCCGAACTGCCCTTTACCTATGGCTCTCTCATCATCGCCACCGCCAGTGATACCGGCAGTTACTCATACAAAGAACTCACCATCCACGGCTGCGACAGCACCGGCACCATATTCCTCACCGTCAACGACACCAGCTCGGCCGACACCATGGCTACAGCCTGCGAAAGCTTTACCTGGCATGGTACCACCTACACTACCGAAGGGAGTGTCGCCACTCGGGTGACACCCAACATATTTGGCTGCGACAGCACGACGACGCTCCACCTGACCCTTCACCAATCCTCCGACACCACGCTCCATGACACCATCATCGAAAACCAGCTTCCCTATATCTTTAACAACACCTCCTTCTCCTCGGACGCGTTCGACACCGCAATCATCATCCCCAACTCTTTCGGCTGCGACAGCAACATCACCTACACACTTTTCGTCCACTGGAACGTCGACACCACCCTCTACGACACCCTCTGCAACGACCAGCTGCCCTATGTCTGGAACGGCATTGCTTTCGACACCACGGTAAACCAGACCGTCACGATGACACGGTCTCTTGTGCTCCTCAACCGCTATGGTGCCGACAGCACCATCACCATGAACCTTACTATCCACCCCCTCTATGACCACCACCTATCTGTCGCCATCTGCGACAACCAGCAGTACACCTTTGGCGACAGCACCTTCCTTGGCGGCAACGGCTCCACCGTGCACCTTGACAGTCTGCGTTCCCAGCATGGCTGCGACTCACTCTCCACACTCCACCTCACCGTACACCCCACTTTCGACCATCATACTTACGACACCATTTGTTCCAACCAAACTATCGTTTTCACAAACACAACCTATAACGCCACCGGAGACTATCCCCACACACTGCAGTCGCAACACCAGTGCGACAGTCTCTCCACGCTCCATCTTCAGGTATGGCCGGCCTACGACATACACACCTATGATACCCTCTGCGATGACTCGTCCCGCTTCTTCATCGACACCACCTATCGCCTGACAGGCAACTACACTCACCATTTCCATACCTCCTTCTCATGCGACAGCCTGCACACCCTCCACCTGAAGATATACCCCACATACGACATTCACCTCTTCGACACCATCTATGAGGGCGACACCTATCTGTTCGAGGCCACCCTCTACGACACCACCGGCATCTACCCCCACCTGCTGTCTGCCACCTTCGGATGCGACTCGCTGCGCACCCTCCACCTCCAGCGCAACCGACGCACTTATGTCGATAGTGTCGTCTGTCAGAACCGCCTGCCAATGACCTGGAACGGACTCCTTTTTGCCGACGGCAACGGAAGCCGTTCAGGCAACCTACAGACCCTCAAGGATTCTGTCCATCTCAGTGGCCTCGACGGCATAGACTCTCTCGTGGTGATGACCGTCACCGCCAAGGACACATCGGCATCCTTCGACATAATCCACAGCTGCGACTCCCTCCTGTGGAGCGACGGCATCTTGTATATATCATCCACCTCGAAGCCTTCTATTGTCCTACAGAATCAGCTGGGATGCGACAGCATTCGTCATCTGAACTTAACCCTCAACCACACACACCACTTCACCGAACATATCAGCGCATGCGACTCGATGCTATGGATTGACGGCCAATGGTATTATCGCGACACTGCAGGTCATGCCGGTCCTGTGGGCAGCCGTCACGCTATCGGGCCCGTAGACACCCTTGTCACGAGGAGTGGATGCGACTCGGTGGTGTCGCTCGACCTGCAGGTTCACTACGCCACTTACGAGGAATCACTCGACACCTTCTGCTATAACCAGACCTACCATTGGCGAGACTTCTCCCTCCATGGCGACTCCCTCCACACCACCGTCGACCACTACCTCACCGACACCCTTCGCACCATCGACGGATGCGACTCCGTGCTGGCCATACGCTTGACACAGATGGCCCAACCGGCTATCTCCTTTTACTTTGAGCACGACTGTGACCAGCTCTCTTACCGGCTCACCGGCACAACCAACGTCCCGTACATCACTTGGTCGTCAGTCCCCTACGACTCTTTACTCGACGGACACGAGCACGACGCTCATCTCACCGTGTCGCCGCACTCCGTCACCAACTACATCCTATATGTCGACTACTATGAGACCCCGTTCTGTCCTTATACCGAGACCCTCACCCTTCGTCCCATAACGATTCCCAAGGCCGTACTGGAGGTCAATCCCGAAGCGCTGAAGTACAACGCCATGGATTATAACGCATACGATGCCTCTCTGCCATACGAAGACCGAACCTGGTATGTCGACTGGATGCAGCAGGACGAGACCTCTCGCCATCTGAGTGGGCAAGGCTCTCCCGAGAACGACAGCATCGTCATCGCCCTGCGTGTATATAACGGGCAATGCTACGACACCGCCGTCTATATTCTTCCTGTGCTCAAAGTGCTCGTCCTGGCACCCAACGTGTTCACTCCCAGCCTCGACATCAACAACAGATTCACCATCGCCACCCAAGGGGTGCTCGACGGTGAACTGTTCATTTACAATCGCGAGGGATTATTGGTTTTCCGTACCAAAGACTTCAACCAGCAAGGATGGAACGGCGCCGGTTGCGTTCAAGGGAATTATGTATGGAGACTAGACTACCATGCGGTCGACCACCCCGAGATGTTGAAGTCGACCGTTGGCTCAATATTACTACTACGCTAACCGTTTAGAAGGGCAGATCACCCATCGGTTCGGTATCGCCATTGAGAATGTCCACCAATGGGTTATTCACCATCTGGGAATCCTCATTGCGCTGACGGCTGGAAAGCAACAGCAGGTTGTCGGCGACGACCTCGGTCACATGACGCTTATTACCTTCTTTGTCTTCCCAGGTACGGCTCTGCAGCCGACCTTCGATATAGATTTGTGCACCTTTGTGCAGTATACGCTCTGCGATATCGGCAAGGCCACGCCAGCACACCACATTGTGCCATTCGGTGATCTCCACCTTTTCGTTGTCACGGTTACGACGATATTCTGTCGTGGCAAGAGGGAACGAAGCCTTCTTCACCGGCACGGAACCCTCGGAGGGGAAAGAGACTACATCAGGATTTCTTCCTACATTTCCTACAAGGATAACTTTGTTAACTCCAATCATGTCTATTCTTAATAGATTTTTACCTAAATTACGACCGCGAAATTACCACTTTTTTCCGACACCCAAAAATAAAGATATTCACAATGTCTGCAAATACCTATCAATCAACCTCGACACAGGTATTTTTTTTATCCCCTCCACTGTAAAACACCTGTCTTTTTCGGGAAAAACAGCGGGTGCCGACGCCAGTTCCGCCCTGATAAACCGTGCATGGATAGTGCGGTGAGTGAGTTGATGGAGGAAAGGTGGGGAAAATTGAAAATTGAAAATTGAAAATTGAAAATTTTCTTGAGCATACCTCGCTGAAGCCTCTTGCAGCTGCTTATCGGTCAACTCTTTGTCCGTCTCCATCAGTGGGAACTGGTAGAGGCCACGCCAGATATCCTTGCCGTCGCGCTGTTCCATCAACGTCTTCTCAGCACCATCTTCGCGCCACCGGAGGTCGAAATAATAGAACCAGCGGTCTTTTGGCTTAGCCTTTGGGGATTTGACGGGCAACACATCAACGCGTCCCGAACGCAGCGCGACACACTCATCTGCAAACGGGCATGTCATACAATCGGGCTGCGGCTTACACTGCAACGAGCCAAAGTCCATCAAGGCTGCATTGAAACGATCGGGCCGTTGGCAGTCAATCTGTTTCTGTAGCAATGATTCGAACTCTTTATAGGCCGCATCGGTAGCAATGGGGGTAGCAATGCCATAAAGGCGACTGACAAAACGATAGACATTGCCGTCGATGACAGGATGCGGAAGGCGGAAAGCAAACGAGGCGATGGCGGCAGCCGTGTAACGGCCCACTCCTTTCAACTTGAGAATGCCTTCGTAGGTCGACGGGAACACCCCGCCACATTCCGTCGCTATGTATTGGGCGGCAGCATGGAGATTGCGCGCCCGAGAATAGTAACCCAGACCCTGCCAAAGACGCAACACCTGCTCCTCACTGGCAGCAGCCAAATCAGTTACCGTGGGGAATGCCTCTACAAAACGAAGATAATAGTCTCTCCCCTGCTCTATCCGCGTCTGCTGAAGGATTATCTCCGAAAGCCAAATACGGTATGGATCATCTATGCCACGCCACGGAAGCGTCCGTCCAAAGTCGTCATACCAAGAGTATAATTTTTGCAAAAAAGCCATCTTTCGTATCGTTTTTGCCGTCAAATTCATTCATAAGTGCCTGAAAAAAATATGTTAAATCTTATTTCAACAAAATACATATATCGTTATATTACATGCATTTACATTTAACAGGATGTTAAAAAGATTTAAAATCTCTTTTCAAGACACTTAAATGTTTTGCCATATCGGAAAAAGGTGGTACTTTTGCACCCGTTTTCTTGGAACGGAACGCGACCTTGTGGAACGAACCGTTACAATAAAAAGGCATGAAAAGATAACATAAATAACGTAAGTAAACAATAAAAATTATACTACAATGTCAAAGAAATGTGAAATTACCGGAAAGAAAGTGATTGTGGGAAACAACGTGTCGCATTCCCGTATCCACACCAAACGTACCTTCTCGCCCAACCTGCAGACCAAGAAGTTCTACATTCCTGAAGAGGACATGTGGATTACTCTGAAGGTCTCCGCCAAAGGCATGCGCATCATCAACAAGAAAGGCATCATCGCCGCTCTTAACGACGCTGCCGCCCAGGGTCACCTGATGTTCTAAGTCGTCTTGGCCGCAAGGCCAAAATGACAAACAGAAGGGATTCCTGATGTTCTAAGAAGACAATAGTCTTAAATAAATTAATTATTAACCCTTAACAAGAAAGAGGTATTAACAATGATCGTAGTTCCTATTAAAGAAGGTGACAACCTCGAAAGAGCCCTCAAGAAACTGAAACGCAAATTCGAGAAAACCGGCGTGGTGAAAGAGCTGCGCGAGCGTCAGAAGTTCACCAAGCCCAGTGTCATCAACCGCGAGAAGAGACTGAAGGCCATCTACGTCCAGCACCTGCGTCAAGCCGAGCTCGACAAGTAAGCCATCCTCTCCACTCGCGTTGGAAACAACGCATTGGAAAAAGAAAAGCCCCGAAGCAATCGCTCCGGGGCTTTCTTTATGTTATCGCTTGACGATACGGTATCGGCCGAAACGGCCGTCTTGCGTTTGAGCCGTCAAAATATAGACACCTTTCGGCAAAGCGCCGAGGTCAAACAACGGCCCTCCCTTAAGTGTGGACAGTTGCCGTCCGTCGACATCATAAACCCTCACCTCTGTCACTCCTTGAAGGTCTATCTTAACAACACCTTCGGTAGGATTGGGGTAAACCAGCGGCAAATTATCTTCCATCGAACCAATGCCTGTCGTATCAGGTATTTCGCGGATGGTAAGCACGAGCACCAACACACTGTCGCATCCTTCGGGTGTGTGGTGAAGGTGAGCGTAAACACCACTTTCCGTGTAGCTTTCACCGTCCCAATCATAGGCACCCACGGTGTCAACCTCTACCGTATCGGACGAAGAATGTCCCAATACAAGCCTCAATGTCACCACACTATCACACCCCTCGACCGAAGCAAGAGTCACCGATGGGCCGGTGACAGAAGTGTAATAAGTATTTCCGTCAATCCATGTGAGGCTGTCGCAGTCCCGCAAGGCCTGGGTCTTGTGGTAGAAGATTGTATCGAAGAGCGCCACGAAGGAGGTGTCTCCCATCACCGACACCTGCCGTGGATTGGCAAGACTGCCGTCGCTCCAACCTGCAAAACGGCGACAGGCGGCAGGGAAGGCTTCAATGGTTACCACACTGCCCATCTGATAGCTGCCGCCACCGCTCACGGTGCCGTCCTGCTCGTTTTGAGTACTGACGTTGAGCTGGCAGTTGACAATGGGGGTGCTAAAGATTCCGCGGATGAGGAATGTACGATTCTCAGCAATATTATTCCACGAAGTGCCATTGGTGTTGTAGTAGGACGCCAGCGTGCTGCCGCAATAGGTTCCATAACAGGCAGCATAGGTGACATTGTCACAGTAGAGCACTATCCAGAGAGGCCGTGTGGCATCAACGGTGTGCGGGGTAGACAGGCTGACTGTATGCCAGTCCGTGCCGCCACTATGCGTCACCGACACCGTGTCCACCAAAGTGGATGCCGAGGGGGTAGTGCCGCTATAGATACTCACTCTGTAGGTTCCGTCCTTTAGATACACCTGCACTCCCTCCATCAGGGCATGACCCGACAGTACTGACGGCTCGAATTTTACTCCCCAAAAGAAAGGACGGGCTGGATTGTAGCCAAAAGAGCCCATATTGATGCCGTTGTCATACCGCAATGTATCGCCGTTGAGAGGCTCATAGACCGCCGTATAAGTCTTATTGCCTCCCACAATAGCATTACGGAGATTGTAGCACATGCCGTCGCTCCAACGAGCAAAACGGTAGCCGATGCTGGCCGATGCCCTAAGTGTCACCGTATCGCCATAGGCATGGACACCTCCACCGGTCACACTACCATGCTGTATATTGTCAGGCATGGCAGTAATGGTATAGTTACCCGATGTCGTGGTATCAGGCTGGATGCCGATAATCATCTTGTTCTGGAGGTTGTAGTGGCTTGTGGCGTTGCCGCCCTCGCCGCCGGGGGCGGGATTGAGGGCCCCGGTCTGGTAGTAGCCGTCGCAGTAGCCGCCCCAGCCCCAGTTGATGTGGTAGAGGCCTGCGTTGTTGCCGCCGTCGCAGACGAAGGCATGGCCGCCGGAGGTATCGCGGCCGGAGAAGATGACGGGGCGGCCGGCCAGGAGCTCGCCTTCGAGGAGGGCGTTCCACACCGAGTCGCCCACCACGTCGCGGCGGACGCTATGCAAGGCCTTGTCGTACTTGAAGTAGGTGCGCAGGGCGCGCTCGCCGGTGATGGTGGTCAGGTTGTTGGCCGAGGTGGTAGTGGCGCCCGACGAGGAGTAGCCGTAGCTCATCTTCGCCGACACGCCGGCATGGTAGACCAGCGTGGCCACGGCGTTGATGTTCACCGAGGGCGACACGGAGGTCAGCGAGTTGGACATGTGGGTCCAGTCGTAGGTGGTGGCGCCGAAGTTGGCGCTCATGGTGCCGCAGTTGGCGGTGTAGTAGCTGTAGCTGCCCACGCCCTGTGCGGGGTGGTTCCAGTATTTCATGACCTGCGCCATGGCGATGGCCACGCAGCCCGAGATGGTCTTGCGGTTCAGCGAGTCGGTGGGGCACAGGGTGTTGTAGGGCGCGCCCTGCTTCCAGGTGGTCGTCAGCATGGGTGCCACCACCACGGTGTAGAGGGGCTCCTGGCCGTCGGCCTTGAGCAAAGCCTCCCATTCGGCCCGCACAAGCGCCGATGCTTGTTCGCCGTGCGAGCACAGCAACGCTATCTCCTCGGCATAACCCTGCAGCCACGAGGCCACATGCTCGGGCAGCGTGTCGGCGAAACGGTCGCCAAGCGAATAACCCAGGATAGGCCTCACGCAGTCATCCCCGGCAACAATCACAAAGCCACCGTCGACCGCGGCAAAGAGGTACATCTCACTCCACCCGTGGTCCACCAAATGCAGCTGTGCCTTGACTCCTTGACGCACCATAAAGTTGCGTGCCACCATGGACGCCATCTCCGGCGAAACCTTCGCAGCATGCAAGCTCCCCGTCAACAGCATGGCTTCCAAAAGGAATAAAACAATTTTCTTCATGTTTTCTTATTATGACTTATCCTAATTGAGGTTGCTCTTGTTTCTGACTAATAATTGATAATTATTGACTTTATTGTGTCATACCTGATAAAGCAGTATGCTTCGCCCATTACAGGCGAAGCATACTTAACAAATGTCGAGAACAGTGATATCACCGTTCAAAACCTATCCTCACATTCAACCATTGATTTTCCAGACATTGTCGCGATTGCGCTTCATGGGGAACGAGGTCTCAACGGTTTCTGTTTTGCCATCTTTTGCCTCAAAGACAACTTTGGCCTTAACCTTGGCAAGATTGGGATCGGTCTTGTCTCCTTCCTCCTCCAACTCCCAACTGTTGATTTTCCTGTAGGAAGGCTGCTGCATCTGGACACGCATGGTTTCCATCACGCGCTCAACGTTATTGGAAATCGTGTCATACCTAACTTCACCGTTTGCGTCCTTCATGTTTTTGACAACTACGGTGTCGGGCACATTGCAGCAACTAATGGCAGTCTCGAAATCATTCTGCTGAATAGACTGATACATACGTTCTACCACCATCTTAGGGGTATCGCCATTCTTATCTTTTTCTGGGACAGCCGATCCACACGACACAAAACCCGTCATCAACATGGCTCCACAGATTATAGAAACGATTTTTTTCATAATCAAAGTTGTTTTTACAATTCTACTTTTTTATTTCGTAACTCTTTCAAGCCACTTCACCATACCGAACATCACAATTGCCGAGATGAAGCACACGCCCATGAACACTGCCCAGCACTGCCAGATAGGCCACATGTTATACAGCAGAGGTCCGATCCAAAGCAGGCCATTTCCAACTGCGGTAGCGCCAAGCCACAGGCCTTGACAGAGACCGAGCAGATTCTTCGGTGCAACCTTGGAGATGAACGATAGACCCAGCGGCGATATAAAGAGTTCGGCGACGGTCATGAAGAAATAATAGACAATCAGAATATAAGGCATTGCCTTCATCGCCGCAGCATCGGCAGCCGGCATCGATTTGAACTGCACGGCCGAGGGATAGCCCTGCCACATGCAGAAGAGCGAGATAATAAGGTAAGCACAGCCAGCCACACACATACCGATAGCAATCTTCTTGGGAGTAGATATTTCTTTGCCTTTTCTTGCAAGGTTGCCAAAGAACCACATGATGATGGGCGTGAGGATAATCACGAAGAAGGGGTTCACAGCCTGCCAAATCTCAGGAGCCAAAGAGTCGGTATTGACAAAATCCTTGGCAAAGAGCGACATCGACGTGCCGTTCTGGTGGAACGAGAACCAGAAGAACACTGCAATGATAAGCACAGCGAACATGGCATACAGACGCTGCTTGAGCTCTTTGGCCATAGCCGCCTTTTCTTCGGGAGTATAAGAAACCGACCCCGCAGCCACTTTCTTGGCGGGAGTGGGGAACATACGCTTGGTACGAATGAAAATAAACAGTGAAATGAACATGGCCACCACAGAGGCAATGAACGAATAGTGAACACCTTCATTGAACACCTTCAGGTAATCAGAGCCAAAGGCCTGCAAATCGGTGGGTATCGAAGAGGTAATCTGAGGAATCAGCTCCATCATCTTCGACATGGCAGCAGCGCCCATAGCGACACCCTCGTTGGCATACTGATGGAAAAGTGCAGGGAGGTCGGCATTGTATTCCATACCGTTTTGTTGCAACCACCAACTACGAAGCAGAGGAGCCACAAACGGAGCAATCAGACCACCGACGTTAATAAACATGTAAAAAATCTGGAAACCAGAGTCGCGCTTGCTCTTGGCAACAGCAAGTGCCTGCTCGCCTTTTTTTGCCTCCTCGGCCTCAAGGTTATCATACATCTGGCCGACAATAGCCTGCAGATTGCCCTTGAAAAGACCATTACCGAAAGCAATGAGGAACAACGACACACATGTCACCGGCAGCAACCATGCTATGTTGCCCGATGTGGCCGTGATGGGAATGGCTAGCACCACATAGCCGCTTGCCATAATAAAGAGACCCGTCATAATGGTACCCTTATAGTTTTGAGACCTGTCGGCAATAATACCGCCTACAAGACTCAAAATGTAGATTCCCATGTAGAAAATGGAATAAATCAGAGTGGCTGACTCATCTGGTAACCCAAACTTGGAGCAGAGGAACAGCACCAGAACTGCATTCATAATATAGTAGCCAAAACGCTCACCCATATTACTCAAGGCAGCCCAGATAAGTCCTTTAGGATGTCCTTTAAACATAGTTGTAATTTTTTGGTTTATAAATTATTGAATTATTTTCAATCTGCTTTTTACACAAATAACAATATGCAAAATTACAAAAAAAAGTTAAACCGGACAAGGGATAATATGTTTTTTTCGTATTTTTGCAACGGAAAAAGGAAAATTGAAAATTGAAAATTGAAATTATAGAACAGGCGGTTAAAGTACTTCGGGGAGGAGGAACTATCCTCTACCCTACCGACACCATCTGGGGCATCGGCTGCGACGCCCGTGACCGCGACGCCGTGGAAAAACTATATGCCATCAAGGAACGCGACCACAGCAAAAGCATGCTACTTTTAGTGGAGAGTGGAGAGTGGGGAGTGGAGAGCGGGGAGCGTCCAACGACCTACATCCTGCCGCGCGAGCGCTGGCAGACCCTGTTGGGTAACGGCATCGCCGACAACCTGCCTGCCGCCGATGGCTCGCTGGGCATCCGCGTACCGCAGCACGCCTTCTGCCAAGAAGTCATCCGCCTGCTTGGCGCCCCACTGGTGAGCACCTCGGCCAACCTCTCGGGTCATCCTTCGCCACAGCGCTACGAAGAAATAGAAGAAGAATTGAAACGTCGCGTGGACTTCTGCGTGCCGCCGCTACCCGAATTCCTCTCCACCGAAACCCGGGGCAGCCGCATCGTCAAAATCCTCCCCGACGGCACACAAACCATCATTCGCCCATAGCCAACGAGGCTACAACATCGGGCAGACAAGATTCCAAATCGATTACATGGCAGCCTTTGGCGCCGAGGGCGCCAACCATGCTGCCAAAGCCTTTTATACCGGTACCGCGCATCTTAAGAACGGCCTCCTTGCGGGTCCAAAGCTGCAGGAAGGCCATCGTAGGGTCGGAGGCAGCACGTACCGCAGCCTGCTCGTCAAGCGTGCAGACACGCGCTATGAGTCCGTCGCCAATTTTTCGGCGGCACTCCACATCGATGCCCACCCTCCCCTTAGAACGCACCGCCACAGCCACGGCCTTGCGACAATGGCTGATGCTCACCGACAGTTCAGGATGGTCAGGCAAATAGGGCGCCCCTTTGTCGTCGTGTTCCACAACAACTTCACCGCCTGTCAGTTCTTCCAACAGGCGATAAGCAGCGGCACGTTGATCGGCAAGGGTACGCCACTCGCCGCTTTCCACTCTCCACTTTACGCTTTCCACCTATAATCAGGCCTTGCCCAGAATATCGTAAGGCACGGTGCCGTCGGCCGTCGGCTCAACGATGGGACCGAACTGCTGCTCGTACTTCTTCAGGTTGTCGTTCAGCGCAGCAAGCAGGCGTTTGGCATGGATGGGGCTCATGATGACGCGCTCGCGCACCGTGGCACCCTCGAGGCCAGGAAGCATCTGGGCGAAGTCGAGGACAATCTCCGACGGATTGTGGCTGACAACGACAAGGTTGGAGTAGGTACCCTTGGCCACGTCGGGGTGGATGTTCAGTTTCAGGTTGTTTTGTTCTTTCTGGTTTGCCATAATCTATATTGTTTTTCTTGGTTAACGATTATTCACTGCAAATATTGTGCCACAATGTCTCTGTTTATGTTCTACGGGAATTGAACGGCACACATAGAATAAAAAAAGCAGGACTTCCTGATGGAGGTCCTGCTTGATAGAATTAAAAAGATGTCTTTTTAGTTCTGCTTGGCAGCCGACATGGCGGGAGCACTGCCAACGACGAGGTCTTGGTACTCGCGCAGACCGGTACCGGCAGGAATGAGGTGTCCGACAATGACGTTTTCCTTCATACCCACGAGGGTGTCGCGCTTGGCGTTGATGGCGGCCTCGGTGAGCACCTTGGTGGTCTCCTGGAAGGAGGCAGCGGAGATGAAGGACTTGGTCTGCAGAGAGGCGCGGGTGATACCCTGGAGGACCTGCTTGCAGGTGGCCGGACGGGCGTCGCGCACGGTGACAAGTTTCTTGTCTTGACGGCGCAGGGCGCTGTTCTCGTCACGCAGTTCGCGGGCGGTGACAATCTGTCCCACAGAGAGGGCAGTGCTGTCGCCAGCGTCCTCGACGACCTTCATACCGAAGATATTGTCGTTGACATCGTTGAAGTCGAGTTTGTTGACCAGGTCGCCTTCGAGGAAGCGAGTGTCGCCCGGGTCTTCGATTTCGACCTTGCGCATCATCTGGCGCACAATGACCTCGAAGTGCTTGTCGTTGATCTTCACACCCTGCAGGCGGTAGACCTCCTGTACCTCGTTGACGATGTATTCCTGCACCTTCATGGGTCCCTTGATGGCGAGGATGTCGCTCGGCGTGATAGCACCGTCGGAAAGCGGGGTACCTGCCTTGACATAGTCGCTGTCCTGAGCCAGAATCTGCTTGGAGGTGGGGATGAGGTAGGAGCGCTGCTCGCCAGTCTTGGAAGTGATGGTCACCTCACGGTTGCCACGCTTGAGCTTCTTGGCGATGGAGACGATACCGTCGACCTCGGCCACGATGGCGGGATCGGAGGGGTTACGTGCCTCGAAGAGCTCGGTGACACGCGGCAGACCACCCGTGATATCGCCAGCCTTGCCGAAGGAGCGCGGAATCTTGACCATGATGTCACCAGCCTTGAGTTCCTGACCCTGCTCGACACCGATGTGGGCACCCACAGGAAGGTCGTAGACCTTGAGGATGTTGCCCTCGCTGTCGACGATGTTGAGGGTGGGGTTCTTGGTGCGCTGACGGCTCTCGATGACCACCTTGTCCTGGAGGCCCGTCTGGGCATCGCTCTCGACACGGTAGGTGACGTTCTCGATGACGTTCTCGAAGGAGACCTTACCAGCCACATCGGAGATGATGACGGCGTTGTAGGGATCCCATTCGGCGATGAGGTCGCCCTTGGCGAGCATGTCGCCCGAAGCCTTGTAGAGCTTGGCGCCATAGGGCAGCAGCGACGAGAAGAGGGTGATGTCGGTATTGACATCGACGATGCGCATCTCGGCGGAACGGCCCATAACGATATGATAGCTGTTGCTTTCGTTATCGGTGTAAGGAATGGAGCGGAGCTCATCAATGATGAGGCGGCCCTCATATTTGGCCTGCAGGCTGGAGGCGGTACCAATGTTGCCACCGGCGACACCACCGACGTGGAAGGTACGAAGGGTCAGCTGCGTACCAGGCTCACCAATGGCCTGTGCGGCGATGACGCCGACAGCCTCGCCCTTCTGCACCATCTTGCCAGTGGCCAGGTTACGACCGTAGCACTTGGCACAGACGCCATGCTTCGACTCGCAGGTGAGGACGGAACGAATCTCGACTTCTTCGATGGGCGATTCCTCAATCTTCTTGCAGATTTCTTCGGTGAGTTCCTCACCGGCGCGGGCGATGAGCTCGCCAGTCTGGGGATGATAGATGTCGTGGACAGAGGTACGGCCGAGGATACGCTCGCCGAGGCTCTGAACGATATCTTCACCCTTCTTGAGGGCGGTGGTGGGAAGGCCGCGAAGGGTACCGCAGTCTTCCTCGTTGATAATCACGTCGTGGGCCACGTCGACAAGACGACGGGTCAGATAACCTGCGTCAGCAGTCTTCAGAGCGGTATCGGCAAGACCCTTACGGGCACCGTGGGTCGAGATGAAGTACTCGAGCACCGACAGACCTTCCTTGAAGTTGGAGATAATGGGGTTCTCAATAATCTCGTTACCGGAGGCACCAGCTTTCTGAGGCTTGGCCATCAGTCCACGCATACCGGAGAGCTGACGAATCTGCTCCTTACTACCACGAGCACCCGAATCATACATCATATAGATGGGGTTGAAGCCCTGGTTATCAGCCTTGAGCTGTTTCATCAAGGTCTCGGTAAGCTGGTTGTTGGTGTTGGTCCAAATATCGATGACGTGGTTATAACGTTCGTTGTTGGTGATAAGACCCATGGCATACTGAGCCATAACCTCTTCGACCTCCTCGTTGGCCTTCTCGATGAGCTGCTCCTTCTCGGCGGGGATGAGCACATCGCCCAGGTTGAAGGAGAGACCGCCGCGGAATGCCTGACGGTAACCCATGTTCTTGATGTCGTCGAGGAAGATGGCGGTGACGGCATTGCCGCACTGGGTGAAGATATCGCCGATGATGTCTCGCAGCGACTTCTTGCCCATCACCTGGTTGATGAAGCCATATTCCGACGGGACGACCTGGTTGAAGATCACACGGCCGACGGTGGTGCGGATACGGTTGGTCTTGATGTAGTGACCTTTGGCATCCACGATGGGGTTGCCATCCTTGTCGCGCTTAATCTCAAACTCGGTACGGCTGTGGAGAGCCGTCTCGGAAGGTGTGGCGCAGTCGATATCGGTAAGAACCTTGCCCTTCTTGTCCTTGATGGTCTCCATGAAGGTGCGGTCGGTCTTGATATAGCTATACTCGTCGAAGCGATGGTCCTCATCGAGCTGCACAGAGATGCAGGCGTTGAGGTCGACACGTTTCTCGTTGTAAGCGATGATAACCTCCTCGGCGGAATAGAAGCGCTGACCCTCACCCTTGACAATCTCAGTTTCCGTAGTGCGACGGGGCTTGGTCATGTAGTACAGACCCAGCACCATGTCCTGCGACGGCACGGTGATAGGAGCACCGTTAGCGGGGTTGAGGATGTTGTGGGTGGAGAGCATCAGCAGCTGTGCCTCGAGGATAGCAGCGTTGCCCATGGGCACGTGGACAGCCATCTGGTCACCATCGAAGTCGGCGTTGAATCCGGTACACACCAGAGGATGCAGGCGGATGGCCTTACCCTCGACGAGACGGGGCTGGAAGGCCTGGATACCCAGACGGTGCAGCGTAGGAGCACGGTTGAGCAGGATAGGATGTCCTTTCAGAATATTCTCCAAAATCTCCCACACCACGGGTTCCTTGCGGTCGACGATGCGCTTGGCGCTCTTGACAGTCTTCACAAGGCCACGCTCAAGGAGTTTGCGAATGACATAGGGTTTGAAGAGCTCGGCGGCCATGTCCTTGGGCAGACCACACTCGTGCATCTTCAGCTCGGGACCGACGACGATGACCGAACGGCCGGAGTAGTCGACACGTTTACCGAGCAGGTTCTGACGGAAGCGTCCCTGCTTACCCTTGAGGGCGTCGGAGAGCGACTTGAGGGCGCGGTTCGACTCGGACTTCACGCTCGACACCTTGCGGCTGTTGTCGAACAGCGAGTCGACAGACTCCTGCAGCATACGCTTCTCGTTGCGCATGATGACTTCGGGAGCCTTAATCTCGACGAGACGTTTCAGACGGTTGTTGCGGATGATGACACGACGATAGAGCTCGTTGATGTCGGAGGTGGCGAAACGGCCGCCATCCAGCGGCACGAGGGGACGCAGGTCGGGAGGAATGACAGGAATGATGTTCATGATCATCCACTCGGGACGGTTGTCCATACCACGGGCACGCATCGAACGCTGCGACTCGCGGAACGACTCGATGACGTTCAGGCGCTTCAGGGCCTCCTGCTTGCGGGCCACGGCGGTCTCCTTCGAGGCCTTGGCGCGCAAATCGTACGACAGCTTATCGAGGTCGAGCTCACACAGCAGCGTGTAGAGAGCCTCGGCACCCATGCCGGCGATGAACTTGTCGGGATCGGTGTCGGGCAGCTGCTCGTTACCCTCGGGAAGGCTGTCCTTGATATTGTAGTATTCCTCCTCGGTGAGCAAGTCAAGTTTCTGCACGGGGAGCTCATTGAGCACGGCCTTGCCGGGCTGCAGCACGATGTACTTCTCGTAGTAGATGACCTGGTCGAGTTTCTTGGAAGGGATATTCAGCAGAGTGCCAATCTTATTGGGCAGAGAGCGGAAGAACCAGATGTGTGCGACGGGCACCACCAACTCTATGTGACCCATACGCTCACGGCGGACCTTCTTCTCGGTGACCTCCACACCGCAGCGGTCGCAGACGATACCCTTGTAACGGATACGTTTGTATTTACCGCAGTGGCACTCCCAGTCGCGGGTGGGGCCGAAGATACGCTCGCAGAACAAGCCGTCGCGTTCGGGCTTGTAGGTGCGATAATTTATGGTTTCAGGCTTCGTCACCTCACCGTAGGAACGGCGCTTGATCGACTCGGGCGAGGCCAAGCTGATGGTGATCGAATTGAAATCGGTCTTTACCTGAGATTCTTGTTTAAAAGCCATTTTATTTTCCTAATTGAAAATTAAAAATTAAAAATTAAAATTTTCAGTGGTCATGTACAGATGAGAACTTTTTTGAATTTTTAATTCTTAATTATTAATTCTTAATTTTAATCAAACGTTACCTCTAAGCCGAGACCACGGAGCTCGTGGACAAGGACGTTGAACGACTCGGGAATACCCGGAACCGGCATATTGTCGCCCTTGACGATAGCCTCGTAGGCTTTAGCGCGGCCCATGACATCGTCCGACTTGACGGTGAGGACTTCCTGCAGCACATGCGATGCACCGTAGGCCTCGAGAGCCCAGACCTCCATCTCACCGAAACGCTGACCACCGAAATTGGCTTTACCGCCAAGGGGCTGCTGGGTGATGAGGGAGTAAGGTCCGATGGAACGGGCGTGCATCTTGTCGTCAATCATGTGATGCAGCTTGAGGTAGTAGATATATCCGACGGTGGCGGGCTGGTCGAAACGATCGCCGGTTTCGCCGTCGTAGAGGTAGGTACGGCCGTTCTCAGGAAGACCGGCTTCACGCATATATCCGTTGATTTGTTCGAGGGTGGCACCATCGAAGATGGGGGTCTTGAAACGCTTGTTGAGTTTCTTGCCGGCCCAACCCAGAACGGTCTCGTAAATCTGACCCAGGTTCATACGCGAAGGCACACCCAGAGGATTCAGCACGATGTCGACAGGCGTACCGTCAGCCAGGAACGGCATATCCTCGGCACGCACAATCTTCGACACGATACCCTTGTTACCGTGACGACCGGCCATCTTGTCACCGATGCGCAGTTTGCGCTTCATGGCGATGTAGACCTTGGCCATCTGCACAATGCCGCTGGGCAGGTCGTCGCCCACGGTGAGGGCGAACTTGTTGCGCGTGAAGCGACCCGAAATCTCACGGTATTTAATATTGTAGTTGTTCAACAACTCCTTGATAAGGGCGTTGGTCTCCTTGTCGGTGGTCCACTTGTTGGGGCTGACCTCGGTATAGTCGATGGTCTTCAGCGTCTTGGCGCTGAATTTCACCTTCTTGGGGATAAGTTCCTCGCGGTGGCTGGTGTAAACACCGTTCGACACCTTGCCGTTGAGGAGGATGAGGAGGCGCGAGATGAGCTTCTCTTTCAGCTCCTCGCACTCGAAACGATACTCTTCCTCGGGCTTGGCAAGCAGCTCTTTCTCGCGGGCGCGAGCCTTGCGGTCGCGGATGACGCGGGCGAAGAGTTTCGTGTCGATGACCACGCCGTGCATCGAAGGCGGAACCTTCAGCGAGGCATCCTTCACATCGCCGGCCTTGTCGCCGAAGATGGCACGGAGCAGCTTCTCCTCGGGAGTGGGATCCGACTCGCCCTTGGGCGTAATCTTGCCGATGAGGATGTCGCCCTCCTTGACCTCGGCACCGATACGGACAATACCGTTCTCGTCAAGGTCTTTGGTGGCGTCGTTACCGACATTGGGGATGTCGCGGGTCAGCTCCTCGTTGCCGCGCTTGGTCTCGCGGACCTCGAGGGTAAACTCCTCGACGTGGACAGAGGTGAAGATGTCCTCGCGCACCACGCGCTCGGAAATCACCACGGCGTCCTCGAAGTTGTAACCCTTCCAGGGCATGAAGGCGACCATCATGTTGCGGCCGAGAGCGAGCTCGCCGCCCTGAGTGGCATAGCCTTCGCAGAGCACCTGACCCTTCTTCACCTTGTCGCCCTTCTTGACGATAGGACGCAGGTTGATGGCGGTGGAGTGGTTGGTGCGCTGGTATTTGGTAAGATGATATTCTTTCACATCGTCGTCGAAGGAGACAAGACGTTCCTTCTCCGTACGGTTATGACGGATGACAATCTTGGTGGAGTCGACATACTCGACGACACCATCGGCCTCGGCGTTAAGCAGCACGCGGCTGTCATGGGCCACAGCCTCCTCGATACCGGTACCCACGATGGGAATCTCGGGATTGAGCAGAGGCACAGCCTGACGCATCATGTTCGATCCCATCAGGGCACGGTTGGCGTCGTCGTGCTCCAGGAAGGGAATGAGCGATGCAGCGATAGAGGCAATCTGGTTCGAAGCGATATCCATGAGGTCGATCTCGTCGGGCGACACAATGGGGAAGTCGGCCTGACGGCGGGCCTTCACGCGACTCTCGGTGATGTGGCCTTCCTCGTCCTGGGGAGTGGTGGCCTGAGCCACTGTCTTGTTCTCCTCAGCCTCGGCAGAGAGGTACACGGGAGGCTCGTTGAGCATCACCTGGCCGTTCTCGACACGCTGGTAGGGGGTCTCGATGAATCCCAGCTCGTTAATCTTAGCGTAGACGCAGAGCGAGGAGATAAGACCAATGTTGGGACCCTCAGGAGTCTCAATGGTACAGAGACGTCCGTAGTGGGTGTAGTGCACGTCGCGCACCTCGAAACCGGCACGCTCACGCGACAGACCGCCGGGACCCAGAGCCGAAATACGGCGCTTGTGGGTCAACTCGGCCAGCGGGTTGGTCTGATCCATGAACTGGCTCAGCTGGTTGGTGCCGAAGAACGAGTTGATGACCGACGAAAGGGTCTTGGCGTTGATAAGTTCGGTGGGAGTGAACACCTCGTTGTCACGCACATTCATGCGCTCACGGATGGTGCGGCTCATACGGGCCAGACCCACGCCGAACTGGTTGGAGAGCTGCTCGCCCACCGTGCGGATACGACGGTTCGACAAGTGGTCGATATCGTCCACCTCGGCTTTCTGGTTGATCAGCTCAACAAGGTACTTGATGATAGAGGTGATGTCCTCCTTGGTCAGCACACGGACGTTGTCGGGGACATCAAGGTTCAGTTTGGTGTTGATTCTGTAGCGACCCACATCGCCCAGATCATAACGCTTCTCCGAGAAGAAAAGCTTCTCGATGATGCTGCGGGCCGTCTCCTCGTCGGGCGGCTCAGCGTTGCGCAGCTGACGATAGATATACTCGCAAGCCTCCTTGGCGTTGTTGGCGGTATCCTTCTTCAGGGTATTATAGATGACAGAATAGTCGATGCCGTCCTTATCCTCCACCTTGATGAGGATAGACTTGACATCCATTTCGAGAATCTTCTCGATATGCTCCTCGGTCAACTCGACATCGCGCTCGATGACCACCTCGGTACGCTCCATGGAGACCACCTCGCCGGTGTCCTCATCCACGAAGTCCTCGGTCCACGACTCGACAACACGGGCGGCGAGCTGCTTACCGAGCACCTTCTTCAGGTTGTTGCGGTTCACCTTCACCTCCTCAGCCAGCTCGAAGATATCAAGGATATCCTTGTCCGACTCGAAGCCGATGGCGCGCAGCAGCGTGGTGATGGGGAGTTTCTTCTTACGGTCGATATAAGCATACATCACGTTGTTGATATCGGTCGTAAACTCCATCCACGAACCCTTGAAGGGGATGATACGTGCGGAATAAAGCTGGGTACCGTTGGAATGGAACTGGGTGCCGAAGAACACACCGGGCGAACGGTGCAACTGAGAGACCACCACACGCTCGGCACCGTTGATGACGAAAGTGCCTTTGGGGGTCATATAAGGAATCATGCCCAGGTAGACATGCTGCTCCAGGGTCTGGAAATCCTCGTTCTCAGGGTCTTTGCAACTCAATTTCATCTTGGCCTTCAGCGGCACGCTGTAGGTCAGGCCACGCTCGATGCACTCCTCAATGCTGTAGCGGGGAGGATCGATATAATAATCCAAGAATTCGAGTTCGAAATTGTTTCGCGCATCCGTGATGGGGAAATTCTCCTTGAAGACTTTGAAGAGACCTTCGTCCAGACGGTTGTCGGGGTTGGTTTCTATTTGGAAGAAGTCTTTGAATGACTTGACCTGGATGTCAAGGAAATCCGGGTACTCAAACTTTCTTACCGACGCGAAATTTACTACTGTGGGTTCGTTTTTTGCCAAGGGACTTTATATTAATCGTGTTCTAAAACTGCTCGCGAGTGAAAGAGGTGTTACCCCCGCAGGGGTGTGAAGATGGGGTGGAATCGATTTCCATAGCAACAAGGAATAGGCACTCCGAACCCTGTCGGAGGCCCTATTCCTCGTGTTTGTCAGCAAGGGGGCTACCTTACTTGATCTCGATTTCGGCACCAGCCTCTTCGAGAGCTTTCTTCAGGCTCTCAGCCTCGTCCTTGGAAACGCCTTCCTTAACGGGTTTGGGGGCGTTGTCGACGAGCTCTTTGGACTCCTTCAGACCGAGGGAAGCCATATCCTTGACGGCCTTCACAACACCAAGTTTCTTGGTCTGATCGGGAACACCCTTCAGGATCACGTCGAAGGAGGTCTTCTCGTCAGCAGCGGCGGCGGCACCACCGGCGGCGGGAGCGGCGACTGCAACAGCAGCAGCGGCGGGTTCAATGCCGTACTCCTCTTTCAGGACGTCAGCGAGTTCTTTAACTTCTTTAACGGTAAGGTTAACCAATTCTTCAGCAATAGCTTTGATGTCTGCCATGACTTTATTGTTTTTAAATGTTTTACAAATTTGTTTTTTTAATCTTTTATCTTTTGGCTTTTTCTAGGGAGCCACCCCCTTTGCGCGGATGGTTAGGCGCGCTCCTCCAATGTTTTCAGCACACCGGTAATGGTATTGCCAGCCGACTGAACCTGCGACAGGACGTTCTTGATGGGCGACTGCAGCAGGGCCACCACATCGGCGATGAGCTCGTTCTTGCTCTTGATGTTGACCAGAGCGTCGAGGTTCTCGTGACCGATATAGAAGCACTCTTCGACATAGGCACCTTTGAGAATGGGCTTTTCAGCGGTCTTCTCGGCGGCGCGGAAGCTCTTGATGAGCTTTGCAGGTGCATTGTTGGTGTTCGAAAGCATTATGGCGGTTTCACCCTTGATCACAGGGAAGAGCTCGGAATAGTCGAAACCCGACTTCTCGAGGGCCTTGATGAGAAGAGTGTTCTTTACAACCTCCAGCTTCACCTCATTGCGGAAGGCGGCACGACGCAGTTTGCTGGTCTGCACCGAGTTCAAACCTCCGATATCTGCAATGTACAGATTGGGGTAGGCCTTGATCTCTTCGCACAGCGCGTCGATATGCTGGTCTTTCAGTTCTTTTCTCATAATGTTTCTTTAATTAATTGGATTTACAAGGTAGCGGCTTTGGTGTCGACTTTGACGCCGGGGCTCATGGTGCTGCTGATGGCGATGCTCTTCACATAGGTGCCTTTAGCGGCGCTGGGTTTGAGCTTCATAATCATCTGGAGCACTTCGCGGGCGTTCTCGACAATCTTCTGGTCGTCGAAGGAGCACTTGGCAACGGCGGTATGGATGATACCGAACTTGTCGACCTTGAAGTCGATCTTACCGGCCTTGGCTTCCTGGACAGCCTTGCCCACCTCCATGGTGACGGTACCCGTCTTGGGGTTCGGCATCAGGCCACGGGGTCCGAGGATACGTCCCAGAGCACCAATCTTGGGCATGCAGCTCGGCATGGTGATGATGACATCCACATCCGTCCAGCCACCCTTGATTTTGGTGATGTACTCGTCCAAGCCGTAGTAATCGGCGCCGGCGGCTTTGGCCTCTTCCTCCTTGTCGGGGGTGCAAAGCACAAGAACGCGGACAGTCTTACCCGTGCCGTGGGGCAGGGTCACGCTGCCACGAACCATCTGGTTGGCCTTACGAGGGTCAACACCCAGGCGAACGTCGATATCAACGGATGCATCGAATTTGGTGAAGGTGATCTTCTTGACGATGCTGACGGCTTCCTCGAGCGAATAGACTTTGCTACCGTCAAATTTGGCAACAGCCTCTTTTTGTTTTTTGGTTAATTTTGCCATTTCGGTCTGTTTTTGTGGTCACCGCTTTTTCAGTGTTAAGTGGTTAGTGGTTAGTGTTAAGTGTTTTTTCTTTAACCATTAACCGTTAACCATTAACCCTTACTAAAGCTACCACTGTTTCTAACTCTTTTTACTTTTTGAGGGGATTCTCACCTGTAACGGTGATACCCATGCTGCGGGCAGTGCCGGCCACCATGCTCATAGCGCTCTCAACAGTGAAGCAGTTGAGGTCGGGCATTTTGGCCTCGGCAATCTGGCGCACTTGCTCCCAAGTGACAGAGGCGACCTTCACGCGGTTGGGCTCACCAGAACCTTTCTGCGCTTTGGACATCTCTTTCAGCTGGACAGCAACAGGAGGAGTCTTAAGTACAAAGTCAAAGGACTTGTCCGTATACACAGTGATGATGACAGGCACGACTTTGCCGGCCTGGTCCTGTGTACGGGCGTTGAACTGCTTGCAGAACTCCATGATGTTCACACCCTTTGCACCGAGAGCCGGTCCGACGGGAGGAGCGGGGTTGGCAGCACCGCCTTTGATTTGCAATTTAATCAATCCTGCAACTTCTTTTGCCATTGAATTAAATTTTAAAATAGGTTAGTTGATCCGTTTACTGCTCTTTTTCCACCTGCGAGAAACCAAGCTCGAGAGGAGTCTTGCGTCCGAAGATCTTGACCGTAACTTTCAATTTCTTCTTCTCTTCGTTGACTTCCTCCACAACACCGACGAAGCTGTTGAAAGCGCCGTCGATGACCTTCACGTTCTCTCCCACAATGAAACGGTCCAGTGCGTCGGCACCCTCCATCTGCTCATCCATCTTGCCGAGGATGCGGTTGATTTCGGACTGACGCATAGGGATGGGCTTGCCTTCACGCTCGCGAAGGAAATCGAGAACGTTGGGCAAGTTCTGGATAACGGGGATAATCTCGTCGCGCAGGTCGGCCTCGAGAATCACGTAACCGGGGAAATAGTTGCGGTCCTTGACCACCTTCTTACCGTTACGTATCGACACCACCTGCTCGGTAGGAATCAAAACCGTGGGCACATCGGCGCTCCAGCCACGCTTGGCCATTTCGTTCTCAATGTACTCCTTCGCTTTCTTCTCCTTGCCGCTGATTGCTCTGACGACATACCACTTCTTTTCCTGTTGTTCCATTGCTTTAAACAAAGTAGAAATAAGGACAGTGAAAAAAAATATACTTTACTTCTGTCTGACGCTTGAATGGCCGCCGGCAAGTGTCTCAAAAAGATTTGGGAAGCAAGACCCCTGCCTTACGCTGCCTGTCAGATTCCATAAAATAATCCAAGCAAACCCTTCCAGCCTCCGACATTCGTCCCGAAGACATAGTTCATCACGAAGACAATGAGGGCGATGACTAACGATGCGACAGCCACCACGACGGCGCTGTTGCGCAACTCGCTGAACGTAGGCCACGACACTTTGTGCACAAGTTCGTCGTAGCTCGACTTCACATATTCACCAAACTTTGACATTTCTCTTAAACTAGTTTTTTATTGGCAGGGGCAGAGAGAATCGAACTCCCAACCACGGTTTTGGAGACCGCCATTATACCATTTAACTATGCCCCTAAAGCAAGGGCGTACACAGGGGTACGCCCCTACAAATTGTTTATCGATTATTCGATGATCTTGGTCACCTGACCGGAACCAACGGTACGGCCACCCTCGCGGATAGCGAAGCGCAGGTTCTCGTTCAGAGCGATGTCGGAGATCAGCTCCACAGTGATCGTCAGGTTGTCGCCAGGCATGACCATCTCGCGGCCCTCGGGGAGCATGATGGTACCGGTGACGTCAGTGGTACGGAAGTAGAACTGGGGACGATAGTTGTTGTGGAACGGAGTGTGACGGCCGCCTTCCTCTTTCTTCAGGATATAGACAGCAGCCTCGAATTTGTGGTGAGGTTTCACCGAGCCGGGCTTGGCGATAACCATACCGCGACGAATCTCGTTCTTGTCGATACCGCGGAGGAGCAGACCAACGTTGTCGCCAGCCTCACCCTCGTCGAGGATCTTGCGGAACATCTCGACGCCGGTGACGGTGCTCTTCAGCTTCTCGGCACCCATACCGATGATGTCGACGGGGTCGCCAGTGTGGACAACGCCTGTCTCGATACGACCGGTGGCAACGGTACCACGGCCGGTGATGGAGAACACGTCCTCGATGGGCATCAGGAAGTCCTTATCCACAGCGCGGGTGGGCAGGGGGATCCAGGTGTCGACAGCGTGCATCAGTTCCTCAACGGCTTTGACACCGCTGGGTTCGCCGTTCAGGGCGGCGAGGGCGGAACCACGGATGATGGGGATATTGTCACCATCGAAGTCGTAGGAGCTCAGGAGCTCGCGAACCTCCATCTCGACGAGGTCGAGCAGCTCGGGGTCGTCAACAAGGTCGCACTTGTTCAGGAACACAACGAGCTGGGGAACACCCACCTGACGGGCGAGCAGGATGTGCTCACGGGTCTGGGGCATGGGACCGTCGGTGGCGGCCACAACGAGGATAGCACCGTCCATCTGGGCAGCACCGGTAACCATGTTCTTCACATAGTCAGCGTGACCCGGGCAGTCCACGTGGGCATAGTGACGAGTCTCGGTCTGATACTCGACGTGAGCGGTGTTAATGGTGATACCACGCTCTTTCTCTTCGGGAGCGGAGTCGATGGAGTCAAAGCTCTTCACCTCGGAAAGGCCCTTCTCAGCGAGAACCTTGGTGATAGCAGCGGTCAGAGTGGTCTTACCATGGTCAACGTGGCCGATAGTACCAATGTTGACATGCGGTTTAGAACGATCGAATTTTTCTTTTGCCATTTTTAATACGTATTAAATGTTAACAAATAATTTATTATTTCATTCACGTTCAAAGAGGGCGGGCTCAAGGCTTACGTCCTCCTTTTTTCTTTTCTCTTCTTGCTTTTTTTGCAAAAAAAGAGAGCCACAGACGAGAGTCGGACTCGTGACCTCTTCCTTACCAAGGAAGCGCTCTACCACTGAGCTACTGCGGCTTGCATTCTACTCACACTCTCTTTTGAGTACCTTTTTCGCGGGGCGTAGGTCTCGGTTTTTTAAGCCCTTTCTCCGCTGCTTTGGAGCGGAAGACGGGGCTCGAACCCGCCACCTATAGCTTGGAAGGCTATCGCTCTACCAAATGAGCTACTTCCGCCTGTTGAAGTTGGTCTTCGTGGGGGAGGGTGGACTCGAACCACCGAACTCTTCCGAGGACAGATTTACAGTCTGTTGCAATTGCCGCTATGCGACTCCCCCAGTGTGATGCACTCAATTGGTACTGCCTTGAGTGCTCGAGCCGATGAAGGGACTCGAACCCCCGACAGGCTGATTACAAATCAGCTACTCTACCAACTGAGTTACATCGGCTTTATTCAACCTTTCAAACAACTCTTTTTCTCTTTAATCGAGGGTGCAAAAATACTACTTTTTCCCAATACGACAAAGGATTTTTTTTATTTTTTTTCAAAGTTTTCCACAACCTGTTGATTTCCTTAAAAATAGAATCCTCATTTTTTTGCATATTTCCCTGCCGGAAGCGCCTTCCCTACCCTTTTTTCCACCCTCCGGGGCCCACATTTCGGCAAAAATCGACCCCTTCCGGACGCCTAAAAAGGGCAAAATCAAATAACGCACTGAAATACAACAAGAAGGGCTTCGCCGTGCGGCGAAGCCCTTCTTCTGTGACTGGTCCCACTAGCTAATGCTAGTGTCGCCAGTTCTTGTTAGCGTACAATCAGCTTGCGGATGGCATTGACCTGCTCGCCCGTGATGCGGACGAAGTAGGCACCCTGTGCCAAGTCGCTGACATCGATGGTGAGTTTTCCGTTCTCAACGTTCCACTTACCAGTCTCGCGGCCGTTCATATCGACCACCGTCACCGTGGCGGCGCCTTCGATGCCCGTGAGGGTCACCGTGGTGCTGGCCGGGTTCGGGTAGAGGCTGATGGCGTTGCCGTCAACATCGTTGATGCCGACACGCGAAGTCTCGAAGGTGACCTTGGTGCTCCAGTTCGAAGCAACGCCCTCGGCACAGTACACGCGTACGTATGCGTCGTACATTGTCTCACTCTCGAGACCCTCAAGGGTCACCGTGGTGGATCCGTTGACAGTAGTAATCTGGCCAGAGCCCTGCGGGAAGCCGGCCATACCGTAGTTCACCTCGTAGCGGCCCGTGCTGCCGGCCACAGCGTTCCAGTTCAGGACAGCGGTGGTGGCAGTGACTGTGCCGGCGGCAAGACCGGTAACGGTCGGGCAGCCGGTGGTGGTGAAGGGCACTGCCGTGGTGAAGTCGCTCTCGCCATGGGCGCAGAGGGTCATCACCTGGACATAGTACTGAGTACCGTCAGTGAGGCCATTCACGGTGTAGGGGTGAGCCGTCACGGTGTCGGTATGGTCATAGCCGCCTTCACCAGTGACTCTCACAGCCCAGCGGCTGTGGTCAGCCTCGCCGGGAGTCCAGTCGATGGTGGCGCTGCTATAGGTGATGCCGCTCACCGTCACATTGGTGGGCACGAGGCAAGGATGCACGTCGGTGGTGACCTCCTGGGTCAGCCACTCGCTGCGGTTGGTGGCGGTGCAGACCGAGCGGATAGCCAGCGTGTAGGTGGTACCCTCAGTCAGACCTTCGAAGGTGTAGGTAGCGCTGGCGGTCACGGGAGTCACCGCATCGGCGATAGAGTCGTTCCATTCCTCAACGAGGGCCAGTTCATAGTTGCTGGCAGGACCCGAGAAGGTAACGGTCACCGTGGTCTCGGTAGTGGCGACAGAGTCGATGCTGGGCAGCTCGCAAGGACCAACTCCGCAGGAGCCGAGCTTCATCGTAGGACGATAAGTATAGAGGGTCTTGCTGGTACCGCCGAAACTGCTAGGAGCTGAGGGATTGGGGTGCTCGGTATCGCTGGCATAGACGAGAGTCTTGCTACCCGTGCAGCTAGAGATATTGAAGGTGTAGGAACTACCATCATACTGGAAGCTATTGTCGTCGACAATGATCAGCAGGTTGCTGTGGCCGTCCCACACATAGGTGGTGTCAAGTGCGAAGTAGTTCCATCCCTGCACGCAGTTGAGGTTGCCGTGGTACACCTGTACCGCCGTAGCAGCATTGAGGGGCACCATGTCGGACGTGCTGCTGAAGGTACTCTTGGTAGTAGGCTGCAGCCAAATGGTGACGTTGGTCTTCTTGGTCATAGCCGTGCCATAAGCGTAGCTGTAGGCAATGGAAGAGATGTCGCCAATACCTGCCAGTTCGGCACTGTCAATGATGGACTCACTGAGAGTGTATTTCCAGAGGTTGTTGACAGGTGCAGCGTAACCCGTACCCGTGGCAGCGCCGGTGCTAACGAAGATGGCTCCGTTACACATCTCGGTGCCGAGGGTAGCCTTGTTGCTCCAACGACCGGTGTCGCCGACAGTGCAAATCGGGCGCACATAGAAGTCATAGTTGGTCAGCGTATCGAGACCGGAGATCGTGTAGGGGTGCTGCGTGACTATCACACTGTGAGCGTTGGCGGCACCGATGGCATGTCCCTCAGGACCGTACTCTATCTGCCACTCGCTGGCGGTAGTCTGGTCAGTCCAGTCGACGGTGATCGTGCTCACGCTGGCAGCGGTGGAGCGGACATCCAGCACACGCGGGCAGCTGGGGATGTAGTGCACATCGATATCGTCAATGTAGACGTACGAGTATCCATAGGTGCTGTAGTAGTTACGGAAGGCGATAATGCGGCTGTTACCGGTATAGTTGGCAAAGTCAACGAGGTACTGCGTATTCGTCGTGGTGGGAGCAATGTTAGCCACAGGCACGAAGGTGGTACCTTCCATCACACCCACTTCAAGACCGTAGGAGGCCGATGAGACGCGAGCCCAGAAGGTGAACTCGAGGCTGTCGAGGTCGGTGGGCATCGGCGGCAGCATCGTATAGCCCACACCATAAAGATACAGGCAGTAGTTGCCGCTATGGGCATAGCTGGTGGTGTAGTACACCCTGGGCTGATAAGATTCACTCTGATAGCTGCTGTTGGTCATGATGTAGTCCCAGCAGTTGGGAACAAGACCATAGTAGTCCGCACCATTCGCGGTGCCGGTTCTGATGCTGTCGAAGTTCTCCACATAGGGCAGGCTCACGGGGTTGCAGGTGGTGTGTGCAATGACGGAACGTGTCAGACCAGTGTCTCCCACTGCGCAGATCGGACGCACCACGAAGAGATATTCTTCGTTGGCGGACAGACCGGTAATGGTGGGCGTGTTGGTGTTGACGATGGTGTCGCCACCGTTGAAGGTGACTCTCCACTCAGTCTCGTCACCCACAGGCTCCCAGCTCAGGTCAACACTGTTGTTGCTCATACCGATAACCTTCAGGCTGTCAACCTTCGGGCAGCTCGGGATATACTCCACAGTGATGTCGTCAAGGTAGATGTACGAGTATCCTGTGGTACCATAGCTGTTGCGGAAGGCAATGATACGGCTGTTGCCGGTATAGTTGCTGAATCTCACCGTGTACTCGGGGTGGGCGCTGACAGCGAAATCAACCGTGTCGAAGGGCACGAAGGTGGTGCCTTCCATCGTACCGACCTCAAGCATATAGCTGGCCGAAGTCTTGTAGGGATAGAAGGTCATCTGCAGACTGTCGAGATCAGTGGGCATCAGCGGCAGTGCAAAGTTACCGACGCCATAGAGGCGCAGGCTGTAGTCGCCATTGTTGGCATAGGTGCTGCCGTAGTAGACGCCAGGATAGTAGGAGGCACCCTGGTAGGTGCTGGAGCCAGTAAGCTCGTAGTTCCAGCAGTTAGGCATCACCGTGAGGTTGCTGGTGGCAGTGCCGGTGGTGAGGCTTTCGAAGTCCTCCACATAAGGCAGGGTCACGGCGGCGCACAGCGTGGTGAAGCTGTAGCTGACGGTGTCGGTGCAACCCTCAGCAACAATTCTCACATCATACTGCGTCTCGGGCACGAGGCCGGTGAGCTGGATGCTGCGGGTGGCGGTGTTGAGGGTGTTGACCGTGGCGCTGTCATGGACATTGTAGAGCACCGTGTAGCTGGAGGCCACGCTGCGGTTCCACGACAGGTGAGCCTCGTCGCTGACCAGATAGTCAATCTTGATATGCTGCGGCGGCACACAGGTGGGCAGCACATCGACAACCACATCGTCGATGTAATGGGTCGACGTGGTGGTGCCCGTCTTGCTGTAGTTGCGGAAGGCGATGCGGTTGGCCGTGCCGGTGTAGTCGCTCAGGTAGCTGACGACGTTGTAGACATTGCCGGTGCCACCCGTGAACTCGATGGTGTCGTAGGGCACGAAGGTGGCGGCAAAGCCACTATCGATATTGTCCACGGTACCGACAATCAGGCCGTAGTTGGCGCTGGTGTTGTAGTCGCGGAACGAGACCTTCAGCGTATTGAGCGGAGCAGTCATCTCCGGCAGGGCGACAACGCCAAGGCTGCTGAAGGTGAAGCAGTGGTCGGGCGAGCCATACTGGGCAGGCGTCGAGGAGTAGATGACATGCGGCTGGGTACCGTTGGCTTCTGCGCCCCAGCAGTTGGGCAGGGCGGTGTTCGAGCTGGTACCGGGAGCCAGGATGTTCTCGAAGTCCTGCGTGTAGGGCAGCACGTCGAAAGCGGCACACTCGGTGGTGAACTGAACCACCTGGCTGGCAATGGAGACAGCGAAGTCGCTGTCGCAAATGCTGTAAACATAGGCATCATAGCTGGTGCTGTGGGCCAGGTTGGTGAGGGTGGCCGAAGAACCGGTCACGGTATCACGCAGGCCAGTGCCGAGGGTGAAGTAGCGCGGGCCGTACTCGACCACATAGCGGGTGGCGTTGTCGCCGGGAGTGGCCCAGCTGATGACAGCCGAGTCGGTAGTGGCAACGGCAGTGATGTCGGAAGCAGGCGTACAGTTGGGCAGGATCTCAACCACGAGGTCGTTGATGAACGAGTAGCTGCCGAAGGCGTCCCAGAAGGCGATGCGGGCATTGCTGTAGCCGGCGGGCAAAGTGCCGAACTGGTAGGTGATGTCCACCGTGTGGAGCACCGTGTCGTAGTCGTGACGGCACAGCGTGTCGAGCGGGAGCATGCTGTAGATGGGCATGTCGGCATCGGCCATCAGACCCAGCACCAGTCGGGCATCGTCGTCGCCCTGGGTGAGTTTGAGGCGTATCTGCAGCGTGTCAAGCGGGAGGTTGACCTGCGGCAGGATGAGGTAGGCACCGTTCTGGAAGTGGCAAATCTTGTCGTCCGAGCCCGTCAGTCTGGTGACACGAGGCAGCGGGTTGGTGGTGCCAAGATAGGTGGAGCCGGAAATCCAGCAGGCACGGCTGTAGTTGCCCGTGGGGTGGTTCTCGAAGTTCTCTCTCAGAGGCAGCGAGGCCACACCGCAGAGGGTGCTGATGGTAGTCACACCGCTGACGGTCTCGCCATTGCAGGTGTAGCTCACCTTCACCTCGCCCAAGAAGGCGGCGCCAAGACCCGTGATGGAGTCGGCACCCGTGGTGTTGGCAGCATTGACGGTGGTCCATGTCGTGGCACCCATTGCACGGTACTCGACAGTGTAGGTGGTGCCGGCAACGGCATTCCATGCGATGTCGACACGGTCGATGGTGCTGGCGGTCTGCATCACGATAGGCTCGGGGCAGGTCGAGGCTTCGCAGGCGGCGTTGCCGAAGACAACGTAGGCGCGATAGTAATCTCTCGCCGAGGAACCCGACGGCGAGGTCGGATTGATATCAGTGCCACCGTAGATACGAAGGGCACGGTAGATGGAGCTGAAGTTGGTGCAGCCCCAGTAGCAGTTGGCGCTTTGTGCCACACCAGTGTTGTCGTCGATAGCCAACACGAGGTTGCTGTCGGCGTGACGCACATAGGTGTTGTCAAGCTTCAGGGTCACCCAACCGAAGCCGGCAAGGTTACCGCTGTAGACCTGGGTGAGGTGCGACATAGGCACATAGTCGGTACCGCTGGCAAACTCGCTCTTGCTGGTGTAACCCAGATAGACCGTGATGTTGCGGTCGTTGTAGTCATAGCCGCTCTGATAGAACGACAGGGAATTGATACTGTCGATACCCTCGAGCTCGCTGTCCAGATAAATCTGCTGGGTGTAAGCGTAAGTCTGCGTGGCATAGATGGGCTGTGCACTGTAGTTGGTGCTGTAATCGCCCACGGTGTCCATCTGGCAGATGGTGGTGGTGACATAGCCTCCGTCATAGACAGCCTCGTTGGCGTTGCAGAGGGTGCGGACGGCATAGGCATAGGTCGTGGCAGACTGCAGGTTGCTGAACAGGTAGTAGGTATTGGCAGTGGTATCCATAATCCAGTGCTCCGTCGTGTCGTACGGAGTGTTGGTGCACTGGCGCAGGTAGACCACATAGCGTGTGGCAGCGGCGCCCACGGTGGGAGCGTTCCAGCTGACACCGAACGAGCTGTTGTCCACACCCGAGAGGGTCAGGTTCTCCACCGGAGCGCAGGCGGCGATGGTGGTCACCTCGGTACGGGAAGCGCGGCTGGGCTCGACGGGGCAGTTGCCGGCAACCCACACATAGTAGTGCGTCGCAGGGGCAAGGCCCGTGATGGTGTAGCTGTTGCCACTGGTAACGGTGGCAGCCTGAGCCGTGGTAAAGTCTTCACGCGTGTTCCAATAGATATTGCCACCATTGTAGCCCACACCCGTGGTGTCGAACCAAGTGACAGTAACACTGTTGTAGTCCACGTCGGCAATGTTGACCACAGGAGCCGGGCAACTGCTGTTCTGCCACACCTCGACATTGTCAATATAGTTGTAGCTGTAGCCATACGTAGAATAGTAGTTGCGGAAGACAATGTAACGGCCGGTACCAGTGTAGTTGCTGAAATCAATCTCGTGGTACACGGGAGTAGCGGTGGTCGTATAAGTGATGGTCTCTATGGTGTCGAAGGAATTGACACTGTCGGGATCGGTCATCACACCCACCATCATGGCGTAGCTGGTGCCGGAGGTACCACTCCAGAAGCTCATGCTCACCTGGTTGACATCAACGGGCAGCTTGGGCAGAGCGGTGTAACCCACACCATAGAGACGCAGCGAGTAATCACCGCTGTGGGCATAGGTGGTGCCGTAGTAGAGCTGCGGCTGGTAAGAGGCAGTCGCGTATGAGGAGTTCGTCATGTTATATTTCCAGCAAGGCACCTGCACGCCAGTGGCGGCAGTAGTGCTGGTGGTATAGCTATCGAAGTTCTCGTAGAAAGGCAGCGACATGAACTCGGCGCAGGGAGTGCGGGTGCTGAGGGTCATCGCACGGCTCGAGTCGTCGGCGCTACAGAGGGCGCGCACCTCGAAGGTGTAAGGGGTATTCACCTCAAGGTTGTCGACGGTAAAGGTGCTGTCGTCAGCCACAAGGTAGCGGTCGCCGCAGACCACTGACCAAGCGGTCTCCTCGCCAACAGCATTCCACTTGAGGGTGATGCTGTTCTCCGTGGCGGTGTCGACAGCCAGGTTGACCACATGCGGGCAGGTGGGGATGTAGTCCACCTCGATGTTGTCGATATAGTGGGCGCTGGTGGTGGTGGTGGCGTTGCGAAGGGCAATGGTGCGGCTGTTGCCGTGGTATCTGTCGAGGTTAATCTCGACAAAGTTGTGCGTCGAAGCGGTGAGACGCGCGGTGTCGACAGGCACCCACTCGTCGTTCTCAATCACACCCACATACAGGCTGGTAGCGCTGGTGACATAGTCACTGAGGATGAGCTGCAGGCTGTCGAGGCTCGTCGGCATCTCGGGCAGCGTGACGATGGTGGCGCCGTAGAGATACAGGCCATGGGTACCACTGGGGAAGTAGCTGGCGCTGTAGTAGACACGGGGCCAATAGGTGCTGGTCGCGTAGCTGGTGCTGGTCATGGTGTAATCCCAGCAGTTGGGCAGCAGACCGTAGTTGGTGGTGCTGGTGCCGGTGTAGGAGTCGAAGTTCTCGCTGTAGGGCAGCGACACAGGCAGGCAGGGAGTGCTGGCCGTGACCACGGTGGCATAGACGGTATCGTCAGCGCTGCACTCGAACGACACACGGAACTCATACTCCTTGCCGGGCGTCAGCTCGTCGAGGATATAGCTGTAGTCGGTGACTTCGGTGGCGGCGCTAGTCCATTCCGTGGTACCGCTGATGCGGTAGTCGATATCCCAAGCGGTCTCCGTGGCACCGGGAGCCCAGGCCAGCGTGACCGACGAAGCGTCGACATCCATCACCTCCACCTGCGGGGCAGCGCAAGAGGCAGTCTGGCTGCAGCCGGCAGCGTTGAAGATAATGTTGGGGCGGAAGGTGCTCGCAGTACCGCCGGTAGTGGCACCCACTGTATATGGGCCAGTATCCTGACGGGCATAACAGGAACTTCCACTAGCGCCGTCGGTACCCTTACACATATTGTAGGGACTCGACTGATACGAACCGGTAATATCGCGGAAGAATACCACCAAATTATCAGAACCGTTATAGTTGAACGGAGTGGTCAGGTTAAAGGTGGTCCAAGCGTTGGCAGTCAATGTGACAGGGCCTCCGTTGTAGACGAGGGTCAGGTCGGTGGGGTTAAGGAATGTAGAGGATGTAGCACTGGAAGTATGGCCCATGTAAATTTCGTATGTACGCTGCATCACGACAGAACTCATCATAATGGAGAGACTGGTGATGCCAGCCGAATGGCCAATTTCCGCAGCAGTGTAAATCACTTGGGTGAGACCATATTTAAAGTAACTATAGGAAGGGAAATCACTGCTGGTAACTGTACCCTGTCCGACGGTGTCGGAGGTCAACTGAGTGAAATCAAACTCAGCGCATCCGAGGTTGCCGGTGGAGAACTCAATGCTGTCCATGACGCCGATGCCGTCGCCGCCGCAGTCGGCATAGACGTAAGCCTTATAGGTGGTGCCGGCGTCAAGGCCGGTGAGAACGACCATAGGATCAGTGACGTCCAGCTCGACGGGATTGTCGCCGCCGATGGTGTCATAGCTCACCACATAGCCTTCGGGATCACCATAGCCGGGGACATAGCTCCATGTCAGCATTGCAGCACCCACAGAGGGCGTGGCGCTGAGGTTGGCAATGGGCGGGCAGCTGGGAATCTCCTCGATGACGATGTCGTCGAGATTAGCATACCAAGACGACGAACCCGCAAGACCGCGGATGGCCAGCACATTGCCGTGGCCGGCAAAGGTGTCGAGGAGAGCCGTATATTCTTTATAATTAGCGCTGCTTCCCACATTGATGGTCTGCACCAGCTGGAAGCTGTTGAGGCTGTCGGGATGGGTCATCACACCCACCTGGAGCGTGGGGTTGTAGCTGTTGCTTGTGGCCTTGGCCCAGAAGCGGAGCTGCAGCGTGTTCATCGGATACTCGGTGGTGTCCACCTCGGGCAGAGCCACGACCTGATAGGCACCCGCCGTCGTCGGGCAGTACCAGTAGAGGCCGCGCACACCGCTGTGGCAGTAGGAAGCCGTGCTTCCCACTATGGGATAGAGCGAAGAGGTGCTGTTGTGGCGCGTCAGGCAGTTCACAAAGGTGGGCGTCGAAATAGTGCCCGTGGCGGCATTCTCGAAGTCCATTCTCCACGGCAGGTCGCCCTCCGACAGCACAGCGCACTCGGTGGTGGCGGTGTGGCTCTCGGCATAGGTCGTATCCTCGCCGCAGACACTGCGGACGGTGATGTCGTAGGTGGTGCCCGGCGTCAGGTTCTCAATAACGGTGCTGGCGGCGGGAGCGCTGATGGTGGTGACACGGTCGCTACCGACGGCGCTGTAGGTCACCAGATACTCGGTGGCCGCATCGCAGCCCGTCCATGTGAGGCTGAGAGAACGGGCCGTAGCCGTATGTCTCACATCGGTGGGACGGATGCAGTTCGGTATCTCGTAGCAGATGTCGAAAATGATATTGTTACGGTAGGAACTCTTGGTGAACGAGAGCTTGGAGGTTGCGGTGGGAGCACTACTCTTGTAGCCGTAGAACGTGCGGTTTGTCGCACTGGTATAGTAGAAGTTACCGCTGGCACTCGGACGACCCGGACGGTAGTAGTAAATCACCAGGTTGGAGTCGGGGTTGTAGGCGAAGGGGGTATTGAAGGGAATGTCGACCCATTCCTGGGCGGTGGTGCGGATGGTGTCGTCGAAGACCAGGGTCATGGCCGAGAGGCCCGCGGTGTCGGCCGCAGCGCTGAACTCCGAGAGGGCCGTCTTGCCGATATAGATACGCATCGGGGTAACGCAGGCGGTGGCGCCGGCACGCAGCTTGATGCCATGGATAAGGCCGGGGAACTCAAGACCCATAGCCACCATCTCCTCTTTCGTATAGATACTGGCGGAATGGCCATAGGTATATGACGCACTATTATAGTTGTAAGCCGTCTGATAATAAGAGGTAGAGGTGCCAGTACCGATGGTGCCGATGAGGCTTCCGTTGCCCACACCGCAGTTGCGCAGGGTAGCGAAGCTATACTTGTCGGTGGCGGCGGAAAGCACGTTGCTGCCACAGTCAGACTTGAGGAGGAAATAGTAGGTGGTCAGGGGTTGCAGGTTGGAGAGGGTCACCGCTGTGTCGGCAACCGTCACCGGAGTGAGAGTATCGATGGAAAAGTTGGGGTCGGTGCTGTAATACAGGTTGACCGTGCTCCCATTGGGGTTGATGTCGGTCCAGCAAATGGTGGCCGATTCAAAAGTAATATCCTTGACAAGGATGTCACTAGGACGCGCACAAGGCTGCTTGTCAAGCACCACATTGTCGACGCAGCCACTAGGCATAGTACCACTAGAAGTGTCGTTGCGCCAGAGGAAAACGATACGGTAGGTACCGGCTCTGGTAATGGTAAAGGAAGAGTTCTGGGTAGACCAAGTGGAAGAGAGGTTCAACTTTATACCCGAAGGGCCAATGTTCTGCCAGCCCTCAGCGGTCATGGACGAGTAGGTGATACCTGTGGGCAGCGCCGTGGCGGCCGTCAGTGTCACCGTCGACGGTACAACAGCAGCAATGATGAAGTCATAATTACCTTCTCCATAGCACTGCCAGTCATACGAGATGGTGTACTCGCCAGGCTCCAGATAGACCTCGCGATAAGCATAGACAACAGTGGCACTGTTGACCGTGTAAGCGGCAGTGCGACCAGTGTCGTTCGAGATGTACAGGGCTTTGGCACCGCCTGTCGTGTTGTTGACAGCCGTGTCAATCACCCAGCGGTTTGTCAGGTCGCCGTTCACCAGGACCCAGTCACTGGCGTCGTCGGCCGTCTCAAAACCACAGGTGTAAGGGAACGTCAGCGTCTGCTGCGCCCTTGTCGCCCACGGCACCAATAGCGCCAGAGCGAACACAAGTAGTAGGTGTTTTTTCATAATGTTGTGTTTTTGAATGAATAATTATTATGTTGATTGATTATGTTATCCTACTTATACCCAATAAAATACACGAATATTACCCCAAAAATACATCATCCTTAGTCAACCGCAAAATTAGGAACAATTTCGGAAAAAAGCAAATAAATCTCATTTTTTAACATTTTTCTCCCGTCTTCTCCTGCTCTTTTCTCCTGCTCCGCGACCCCCGAAGGGGTGATGAGCACCGCTGAATTAAATCAAATGTAGCGAATAAATCTCGTAGATCTTGTAGATTTTTTTCTCAATCAAAACTATCAAAACTATCAAAACTATCAGAACTTTTTTTCTCCGGCAGATTTGAAAAGATTTGAAAAGAATTCATCACTCATCATTCATCACTCATCATTATTCTTGTTCTCCTGCTCGCTTCGCTTCGCGAAATCTCGTTGATCTTGTAGATTTTCCGCTTGCGCGGGGGTCACGTCTCGGTTAATTCATCACTCATCATTCATCACTCATCATTATTCTTGTTCTCCTGCTCGCGCTACGCGCTTGCGACCCCCGAAGGGGTGATGAGCTCCGCTGAAATAAATCAAATGTAGCGAATAAATCTCTCGGTTCACTGTTCTCCTGCTCGCTCCGCTTCGCGAGATCTCGTTGATCTTGTAGATTTTCGCCTACGGCAGGTCTGAACTCCTGCTGCGCGAGATCTTGTAGATCTTGTGGATTTTCCCGCTTCGCGGCTACTGGCTACCGGCTTCCAGCTAATTGATGCGTCAGCACTTCATTTGTCCCTCTCACTCCTCCTTCACTCCCCTTTCACTCCCCCATCACTCCCCATTCCTAATTCCTCATTCCTAATTCCTCACTCATCATTCATCATTTTCTTTTCTCCTGCTCGCTTCGCTTCGCGACCCCCGAAGGGGTGATGAGCACCGCTGAAATAAATCAATGCAGCGAATAAATCTCGTTGATCTTGTAGATTTTCCGCTTGCGCGGGAGTCACGTCTCGGTTAATTCATCACTCATCATTCATCACTCATCACTTTCTTTCTCCTGCTCGCGCTACGCGCTTGCGACCCCCGAAGGGGTGATGAGCTCCGCTGAAATAAATCAAATATAGCGAATAAATCTTGTAAATCTTGTAAATTATTCCGCCTGTCGGCGGTACCGCGTCAGCCCTTCATTTGTCCCTCTCACTCCCCCATCACTCCTCCTTCACTTCCCCATCAATCCTCATTCCTAATTCCTCATTCCTCACTCATCATTCATCATTCTCATTGTACTCCCGCCTGCGGCGTAATCCATAAATCTTATAAATCATTTCCGCCTGTCGGCGGTAGCGCGTCAGCCATTCATTTGTCCCCTTCACTCCCCTCTCACTCCCTTCTCACTCCCCCTTCACTCCTCATTCATCACTCCTCATTCCTCATTCCTCCCTCCCCGCTCCCCGCTAATTCTTAATTTTTAATTTTTAATTCATCACTCCTTGCTCTCTTCCCTACCTCTTCTCTACCTCTTCTCTACCTTTTCTCTACCCTTTCTCTACCTTTTAGTAGAGTTGATGTAGCGATAAGGTAAAAGAAATCTATGGAGATAAGCAAGTATATCTCCATAAACTCTAACCGAAATAATCCGAATGTCTCTTATTCTTTTCTCCTGCTCGCTCCGCTGCGCGACCCCCGAAGGGGTGATGAGCTCCGCTAAAATAAATCAATGCAGCGAATAAATCTTGTAGATCTTGTAGATTTTTCTTATTCTCCGGCAGATTGTAAAAGATTTTAAAAGAACTTGATGTCTCGAAGTCTTGAAGTCTCTTTTTATTCTCCTGCTCGCTTCGCTTCGCGAGATCTTGTTGATCTTGTAGATTATTGCCTACGGCTGGTCGGGGCTCCTGCTTCTTTCTTCTCCTGCTCGCGCTTCGCGCTTGCGACCCCCGAAGGGGTGATGAGCTCCGCTGAAATAAATCAAATATAGCGAATAAATCTTGTAAATCTTGTAAATTTTCGCCTAACGGCAGGTCTGGACTCCTGCTTCGCGAGATCTTGTAGATCTTGTAGATTTTCCCGCTACGCGGCTACCGGCTACCGGCTTCCAGCTAATTGATGCGTCAGCCCTTCATTTGTCCCCTTCACTCCTCCTTCACTCCCCTTTCACTCCCCCATCACTCCTCACTCATCATTCATCATTCCTCCCTCCCCGCTCCCCGCTAATTCTTAATTTTTAATTTTTAATTTTTAATTCCTCACTCCTCCCTCCCGGGAGCGGCGGGTTCTTCGTCGGGGAGGTTCTCGAAGTATTTCATCAGACGCCAGTAGTAGAAGACGAACAAGGCGGTGAACATCACCTCGCCCAGCGAGAGGGCGCCCTTGCCGAAGAAGACCAGCGGCACGAGCAACAGGAGTAGCTGTGCTATGGTGTAGCAGTGGAAGCCCGCATAGCGGAGCTTCCACATGAGGGTGACGCCGGTGAGCGAGAGGGCATAGAGTGCCATGGAGACCAGGTAGAAGGCCTGCGGCAGCGCCAGGGCGCGCTCGATGGCGATCTTGAAGACCTTGACCATCTGGGGCATCTGTTCGGGGTCGAGGGCGAGCATCTGCTCGTAGAACGGCCGGAAGGCCACGACGAAAAGGCTGCCCAGCAGCCCCAGGCCCGAGCCTATATAGCTCAGCACCAACAGTATCTTCAGTAATGTCCTAGGTTTCGTCATCTTTCTTATCTCCTGCTTCGTTATTCTCCTGCTCGCGCTACGCGCTCACGAAATCTTGTAAATCTTGTAAATTTCGCCTAACGGCAGGTCAGGGCTCCTGCTGCGCGAGATCTTGTAGATCTTGTAGATTTTTCTTTTTCTCCTTCAGATTTTAAAAGATTTTAAAAGAATTCATCATTCATCACTCATCATTCATCATTTTCTTTTCTCCTGCTCGCTTCGCTGCGCGAGATCTCGTTGATCTTGTAGATTTTCCGCTTGCGCGGGGGTCACGTCTCGGTTAATCTTTATTCTCCTGCTTCGCGAAATCTGGTAAATCTTGTAAATTATTCGCTTCGCGGCTTGCCTCTCAACTCATAAATCATAATTCATAAATCATAATTCATCACTCCCCGCTCCCCGCTCCCCGCTCCCAACTAATTCTTAATTTTTAATTCTTAATTTTTAATTTTTAATTCCTCACTCCTCATTCCCATCACATCGCCTGGGCCATCTGCTGCTGGAGCTTGGTGGCTTCCTCGGCGGCGCGCTCGGCGAAGTCCATGCCGTTGGAGGCATAGATGATGCCGCGCGACGAGTTGACGAGCAGTCCGCAGTCCTTGTTCAGGCCGTGCTTGCAGACCTCTTCGAGGCTGCCACCCTGGGCACCCACGCCGGGCACCAGCAGGAAGCTGTTGGGGACGATGCGGCGCACCTCACCGAGCATCTCGGCCTTGGTGGCTCCGACGACATACATCATGTTCTCCTCGTTGCCCCACTGCTTGGAGGTCTCTAAAACTCTTTGGTAGAGTTTTAATGATGAGTGTTGAGTGATTCCTCGTTCATCACTAGTATTAAGCAGTTGGAAGTCGAAGGCGCCCTTGTTGGAGGTGAGGGCGAGGAGGATGACCCACTTGCCGTCGTAGACGGTGAAGGGCTGCACGCTGTCGGCACCCATGTAGGGAGCTATGGTGAGGGCGTCGAAGTTGAAGTCGCCCTTGGGGTCGAGGAAGGCCTTGGCGTAGCGCTCGCTGGTGTTGCCGATGTCGCCGCGCTTGGCGTCGGCGATGGTGAAGACGGGCTTCTTGAGCTGGTGGAGGTAGTCCATGGTGAGCTTGAGCTGTCGCAAGCCCTCGAGGCCGAGGGCCTCGTAGAAGGCCAGGTTGGGCTTGTAGGCCACACAGCGGTCGATGGTGGCGTCGATGATGGCGCGGTTGAAGCGGAAGACGCCGTCTTTGGCGTCGCGCAGATGCTCGGGCATCTTGGCGGGGTCGGTGTCGAGGCCTACGCAGAGGAAGGATTTCCTCTCCTTGATGAGGTCGATAAGCTCTTTTCTTGTCATGGGTGGTATTTTTTTTAGGGTTCCCAGGCATTCCTAGGATTGCCTAGGCGTTCCTAGGGTTTCCTAGGTTATTCGGTAAGTTTATGGAACTGTTCTGTCAGTTTCTTGGCGTTGAGGTCGTTCATGCTCTCGTCGGCGACGATGCGGCCGTGGTTGATGATGACGGCGCGCGTGCACATGGCCTCGACCTCCTGCATGATATGCGTGGAGAGGAGCACCACCTTTTCCTTTCCGGAGGTGCGGATGAGCGAGCGTATGAACTCTAGCTGGTTGGGGTCGAGACCCGTGGTGGGCTCGTCGAGGATGAGCACCTCGGGGTCGTGGATGAGGGCCTGGGCAAGGCCCACACGCTGGCGGTAGCCCTTGGAGAGCTGTCCTATCTTCTTGTGGGCTTCGGGGGTGAGACCCGTGAGCTCTATCATCTCGTCGGCACGGCGGACGCGGTCCTTGACACCGCCGAGGCCGGCGGCGAAACGCAGGTACTCGCGCACATACATGTCGGGATAGAGGGGGTTGAGCTCGGGGAGGTAGCCTATGTGGCGACGCACCTCGAGGGCTTCGTCGTAGATGCTGTGGCCGCAGACGCTGACCTCGCCCTCGGTGGGCGGGATGAAGCAGGTGATGATCTTCATGAGCGTCGACTTGCCGGCGCCGTTGGGGCCCAGCAGTCCCACAATCTCGCCCTTGGCGACACTGAACGACACATGGTCGAGGGCGTACTGCTGCCCGAAAGTCTTGGTGATATCTTTGATTTCTATCATTTGTCTTTTCTTTTTTTGGGTAGTTAAAGAAGTTAAAGGTAGTTATCGCTCGCTACGCTCGCTAGTAGTTAAAGCCAATAGCATCATCTTCTCCATTTGTTGCGTCAGTTCTTCATTTGTCCCTCTCACTCCTCCTTCACTCCCCTTTCACTCCCCCATCACTCCCCATAAATCACTCATCATTCATCATTTTCTTTTCTCCTGCTCGCTTCGCTGCGCGAGATCTTGTTGATCTTGTAGATTTTCCGCTTGCGCGGGGGTCTGTCTCGGTTAATCTTTATTCTCCTGCTTCGCGACCCCCGAAGGGGTGATGAGCACCGCTGAAATAAATCAAATATAGCGAATAAATCTGGTAAATCTTGTAAATTATTCGCTACGCGGCTTGCCTCTCAACTCATAAATCATAATTCATAAATCATAATTGATCACTCCCCGCTCCCAACTAATTCTTAATTCTTAATTCTTAATTTTTAATTTTTAATTCCTCACTCCTCACTACTCCACAATGAACCGTTTCCCGTTCTTGTATCCTACCACGAAGGCGTCCTTGAAGGGGGTGGTCTTCTTGATGGTGGCGCAGCGCTTCTTGGCGTCGGCCACGGTGTTGTATTTGCCGGCCATGTAGATGTAGACGTTGCCGGACCTCACATAGGTGAAGTCGCGGATGCCGTGCATATCGCTGTCGCCAGCCTTGAAGATGGTGCGCGAGATGCAGAACTGTACACGGTAGAAGATGCCGCGCACGGCCTTGTCTTCCTTGGCGGGCTTAGCGGGCTGCTGTGCCGCGGGGGCGGGTTCCGGAGTGGTCTGCACGACACGGCGGTTCGGCGTGGCCTGCGTGCCTACCGGCGACACGGCATTGGCCTGACGGCGCACCACCCAGGCATCCTTGAAGGGAGTCTGCTGCTGCACCCTGCTGCAGTATTCGGAGGCGTCGGCGAAGGTGGCGTAGCGGCCCACCGAGTAGCAGTAGAGGTTGCCGTTGCGTGCCACCATGACATCCTTTATGCCCTTGAACTCCGCGTCGTCCTTGGCCAGCTCGTTGATGGAGGTGAGGAACTGCACGGTGAAGAACACCGTCTCGTTGGCGGCGGCGGTGTTGCGCGGAGCCTCGAGGGCGGTGGGGGCGGCAGGGGTCGGAGTGACTGGTGTAGTCGGAGTATTCTGATTACTCTGAGTATTCTGAGTATTCTGAACTACCGGTTCAGGCTTGGGTTCGGGTTTGGGTTCTGGTTTGGGCTCGGGTTTGGGTTCGGGCTTGGGCTCGGGCTTTTCCTCGATAGTCATGACGGGTTTCTTCTCCTCGGGAGCGGGTTTCTTGACCTCGGCGACGGCGGGCGTCTCCTCGACGACGGGCTTGGGCTCGGGCTCAGGCTGCACCTTGGCGCTCTTGGGGGCTCCGGGGATGTCGATCTTGGGATTGGCGATGCGGTTGGTGCCCTCCTCGGTGGCCTTGTAGTTCATGAAGGCGTTGAAGAGGCTGATGGCGATCTTGGCCTGGCCCTCGTCGCTAATCATGAAGGCCTCCTCGGCGGGGTTGCTGATGAAGCCCACCTCGGTGAGCACCGAGGGACAGGTGGTCTTATAGAGCACAAAGAGCTCGGCCTGCTTGACGCCGCGGTTTATGGTCTTGATGTTCTGCTTGTACTGGTTCTGTATGGCCTGTGCGAAGTTGAGGCTCTTGTCAAGGTAGGCGTTTTGGAACATGGCGAGCATGACGTAGCTCTCGGGCGAGTTGGGGTCGAAGCCCTTGTAGGCCTCGTTCTTCTTGTAGTCGGACTCGAGGAGTATGTCGGCGTTCTCCTTCTTGGCCACCTCGAGGTTGGCACGGCTCTCGGAGAGACCCATGACGAAGGTCTCCACGCCCGTGGGCGTGGCGGTGGGGTGCGAGTTGGCATGGATGGAGATGAAGAGGTCGGCCTTGTTGCGGTTGGCGATATGGGCGCGCTCGGCCAGCGAGATGTCGACATCGGTGGTGCGGGTGTAGATGACCTTCACGTCGGGGTAGTTGTCGGCGACGAGCTTGCCGAACTTCTTGGCGATGGAGAGAACCAGGTCCTTTTCCATGATGCGTCCGCCCCTGGCGCCGGGTTTGGCACCGCCGTGACCGGGGTCTATGACCACTGTGCGCACGCGATAGGAGTCTTTTTTTTGCGAAAAAGAGGGCGTCGCAAAGAGGGTCAGGGCAAGAAAGAAGGTCAATAAGCGTCTCATATTCAGTTCGATATTTTTATATTTTTTCATTTGCATAAATAGTTCTATCTTTGCAAATCGAAAATGCAAAGATAAGAAGATTTTTTTGAATGAAAAAATAATGTTTTAAGAGCGGGTTGAAAAGAGAGAAAAACATAGCAAAAAAAGGGGACTTTAAGGTCTCTAAGGTCCTTAAGGACTTTAGGGACCTTAAGGACCTTAAGGACTTTAAGGACTTTAAGGACAATTTTCATTTTTCAATTTTCAATTTTCATTTTTCAATTCTTCTCCTGCTCTTCCTCCTCCCCTTACCTCTCATGGCGCAGAGCGACATCGACACCCTGGCGCCCGTGGCGCGCGACGGCGTGGACCACATCATCAAATACAACGCCCGCGACTCGGTGGCCATGGACCTCAAGAGCCGCCGCGCCTTCCTCTACAGCGACGGCACCATAGACTACGACAGCCTGCTCCTCAAGGCCGACCGCATCGACGTGGACTTCGACCACCACACCCTCCATGCCAACGGCACCCTCGACAGCGCCGGCCATACCGTCGGACGCCCCTTCTTCAAGCAGGACGGCACCGAATACCACGCCGACAGCATCACCTTCAACTACGACAACAAGAAAGGCATCATCCACGGCGTCATCACCCAGGAGGGCGAGGGATTCCTACACGGCCAGAAAGTCAAGAAACTTAACGACAGCGTGATGTACCTCAGCGGAGGCAGCTACACCACCTGCAACTACGCCCACCCCCACTTCGCCATCAACTTCACCAAGAGCAAGCTCATCGCGGGCGACAAGATCGTCACGGGACCGGCATGGCTCAGCATCGAGGACGTGCCCACGCCCATCGCGCTGCCCTTCGCCTTCTTCCCCATCACCAAGAGCCGCCAGTCGGGCGTGCTCTTCCCCTCCTACGGATGGATGAACTACCGCGGCTACTACCTCAAGGACGGCGGCTACTACTTCGCCCTGGGCGACAACTGGGACCTCTCGCTGCTGGGCGACCTCTACACCAACGGCTCGTGGGCCCTCGAAGCACGCAGCAACTACTTCAAACGCTATAAGTACAAAGGCGCCTTCGACGTCCGCTACGGCATCACCTACCAAGGCATCCGCGGCGACAGCACCACCTTCAGCCAATACAGCGACTTCAAGTTCGTCTGGCGCCACGAACAGGACGCCAAGGCCAACCCCTACTCGCGCTTCTCGGCCGACGTCAACCTGCAGAGCCGCAACTACAACCGCACCACCCTCAACCGCGACGACTACTTCAACTCCACCACCACGTCATCCATCAACTTCAGCACCAAGCTGGGCTCCTACTTCAACCTCTCGGCGTCGGCACGCGAGAGCTACAACGTGCAGACCGGCGTGATGAACATCAAGCTGCCCTCCCTCTCGCTCTCCTCCATCACCGTCTACCCGCTGCGGCGCAGCGACCCCGTGGGCGGCTACCGCTGGTACGAGAACCTCTCGCTCTCCTACGTCCTCAACGCGGAGAACAACATCACGGCACAGGACACCGACCTCTTCAAGCAGACCACCCTCGACCGTATGCAGTACGGCGTGAGCCACTCCATCCCCCTGTCGCTGAGCGTCAAGGTCCTCAAGTTCTTCAACTGGACCACCAGCGTCAACTACAACGAGCGGTGGCACTGGAGCACCATCAACAAGAGCTACGACAACAGCACGGGCACCGTGACCATCGACACCGTGAGGGGCTTCCGCGCCAACCGCGACTTCAGCGTCTCCTCGTCGCTCTCCACACGCGTCTACGGCATGTTCCAGTTCAAGAGCGGCCCGCTGAAGGCCCTGCGCCACGTCATCAACCCGACGCTCTCCTTCAGCTATCACCCCGACTTCGGGGCCGCAAGCCTGGGCTGGTGGCGCCAGTATACCGACACCACGGGCTATATCCACCGCTACTCCATCTTCGAGCAGAGCCTCTACGGCGGCCCGCCCGACGGCCGCAGCGGTTCCGTACGCCTCTCCATAAGCAACAACCTCGAGGTCAAATGGCAGAACCCCTTCGACACCACCGCCGAGGTGAAGAAGATACCGCTGATAGAGAACCTCACGCTCTCCATGGGCTACGACCTCGCCAAAGACTCGCTCAACCTCTCGGCCCTCACCGTCAGCGGCCGCACCACCCTCTTTCGCAACGTGGTCATCAACTACAGCGGCTCCTTCAGCCCCTATGTCATCGACACGCTGGGCAACATCCACAACGAGCTGATGTGGAACAAGGAGCGGCGCCTCTTCCGCACCGAGAACTCCACCTGGAGCACCCAGCTGTCGCTGAGCCTCAACAACAACACCTTCTCCGGCGGCAGCGACCAGCGCAGCGGCGGACGCCCCGCCACGGCCATCCTACAGACCCCCTACAACTACAACCCCGTGCTCATGACCGGCGGCTACTACGACTTCTCGGTGCCGTGGAACATCAGCCTCAGCTATAACCTCAACTACGTCAACCGCTTCGTGGCACGCGAGATGCACCTGGAGCACGAGACCACGCAGAGCATCAGCCTCTCGGCCAACGTCAGCCTCACCAAGAACTGGCGCATCGCCGCCAGCACGGGCTACGACTTCGTCAACCACGGCATGTCGTACACCACCGTCGACGTCTACCGCGACCTGCACTGCTGGGAGATGCGCTTCAGCTGGGTGCCCTTCGGCTACTACCAGAGCTGGTTCTTCCAGATCAACATCAAAGCCGACGCCCTCAAGGACGTCAAATACGAAAAACGGCAGAACTACCAGGAGAACACCGGGTATTATTTAAGGTGATTCCCCCCAGGGTAGGTATTAAAAGAAAACCCCTAACGGGGTATTTTGTGTTTTACGTTGATCGGCATTGGCTATTAAAAGAAAACCCCTAACGGGGTATTTTGCGTTTTACGTTGATCGGCATTGGCTATTAAGAGAAAACCCCTAACGGGGTATCTTTCGTTTTATGCCGCTGGGCGTTTGCTACTAAAAGAAAACCCCTAACGGGGTATTTTGCGTTTTACGTTGATCGGCATTGGCTATTAAGAGGAAACCCCTAACGGGGTATTTTGCGTTTTACGTTGATCGGCATTGGCTATTAAAAGAAAACCCCTAACGGGGTATTTTGCGTTTTACGTTGTTCGGCATTGGCTATTAAGAGGAAACCCCTAACGGGGTATTTTGCGTTTTACGTTGATCGGCATTGGCTATTAAGAGGAAACCCCTAACGGGGTATCTTTCGTTTTACGCCGTTAGGCGTTTGCTACTAAAAGAAAACCCCTAACGGGGTATTTCGTTTTACGCCGTTAGGCGTTTCCTTTTAATAGATAAGCTCCTGACGGGGTATTCCCTCCTACGCCGTTAGGCGTTTTCTTTTAATCTTCTGGGGTCTTCAGGACGTAGCGCTCGTCATATTCCACCCCAAAGAGATCCAAGAACTCGAGGTATTCCTCGTTGAAGGTCTTGCCCAGATGGTGCTCCTTCTGGTGGTTGATGTAGTTCACCACGGCATCGACTTGCGACTTGCTATACGTGAAGGCGCCAAAGCCTTCCTGCCAGGCGAAGTTGCCGTCAATCAAACGTCGTTCTTTGATCCATAACGACGAGGCACGCTTCGTCTCCTGCGCCAGGTCGGAGATGGCCTGCGTGGGAGACATGCTGACGAAGATATGGATGTGGTCTCGCATGCCGCCGATGGCATAGACTTTGTGGCGACGTTTCTCGATGACACCGATGATGTAGGCATAGAGTTCCTGCTGCCACGAAGGGGCGATGAAACAACCACGATACTTCACGGCAAAGACGAAATGGACGTAGATCTGGGTGTAGGTGTTGGCCATGGTATCACAGTTGGTCCTTCAGCTCCATGAGGAAGGAGCGGACTTCCTGAAGATTTTTGACGACCTCCATCTTGGGGTCTTCGACGGGCCGCTGGCGCATCTGCTCGCGGGCGCCCTCGAGGGTGTAACCACACTCGCGCGTGAGGTAGTGGATACGGCGCAGCATCTCGATATCATGCTCCGTGTAACTGCGGCTGCCGCGGCGGTTCTTGGTGGGACGGATGCAGTCGAACTCCGTCTCCCAGAAGCGCAACACCGACGGTGCCACATCGAGCATCGCCGCCACCTCGCCAATAGAATAGTATAGTTTTTTGTCCATGTCTTTTCTTTCTTTTCTAGGCTTTTCTAGGACCGCTTAGGCTATCCTATGCACTCCTAGGCTATCCTAGGCATGCCTAGGTTTTCCTAGGAGCGCCTAGGAGTGCCTAGCTTCTCCTAGGAGTTTTTCTAGTTCTGCGATTCTTTTCTTCAGTTGTTGGTTTTCTGCTTCCAGGGCACGCAGGCGGGCGTCGGCCTCCTGGCGGTAGCCGGTACGGGCGGCGTGCATGCGCTCCTTGATGCCTCCTTCGGTCACGAAACGCTGCTCCAACTTCTCGATATAGGAACACATCATCTTGTCGGTCTGGTGGCAGAGCGTAAGCAGCAGGTTGGCCATCTCCTCGTCATCCATCTTGGCCACCAAAGGAGCATAGTCGGCATAGTCGTTGTGCGAGTGGCAGAAGTCGCGCAGGCGCTGCTGCCGGTCGCTATCAGCAGGCCATAATGCCAGGTGGCGGGTGTTGAGGTAGTCGCGGTAGTCGGAGCGCAGCTCCTGCAGGCTGCCACGGGCCACGTTGAGCAGCTTGATCTCCATCTCGGAGCTGGTCTGGCCATCTTCGCTGCCCTCCACGATATTCTGTTTGCCGCTGCGGGCGGCCTGTACCATCTGGTCTACTGTGCGGTCACCATGGGAGGGGAGAAAGCGGTGGCAGAACTCCACCGTCAGCTGGTAGATGGCGTCGCTCTTCCGATAGATGAAGAGGTCCTTCCACACTACGGGAGCCTTCAATACCTTCCCCTTGGTGTTGTATTCCATGATATGTTGTTTTTTTAGGTTAATGATTCTTGTTTTTGTTTTCTTTTTTTCTAGGCCCTCTTAGGATTGCCTAGGAAAACCTAGGATAGCCTAGGATTCCCTAGGATTTCCTAGCGCCGCCTAGGAGTGACGCTATAGCCCTCGAGGACGGGGAGCGTGGTATTACTTACAGCACCGGTCCAGCCTTTGCCGCCAGTGGGCACATCGGCGTTGAGGTTGCCCTGCAACGTCGTATAGGCATTGGCCGTCGAAGAGCTGACGGTGTTGATATTTGCCTGGCTGCCGTCCACCAGATAGCAGCGGCTATAGGTGACACCCGACGTGGTGCCGTAGAAGACATTGTGGTTCTCCTTGTCATAGCAGTTGGTGACGGCGAGTCCCGTGCCGGCGGCCTTGCCGACGATGCCGCCGAAGGTGGCGTTCAGGTCATGCACGAGGAGGTAGCATTCGTTCACATAGCTGTTCTCTATCTTGCCACCCGTCATGCGACCCACGAGGCAGCCACCCACATCGGTGGCGTTCTGGAGGGTAATCATGGCGTTGTCGCGGGTGAAGCAGTTGATGACCTGGCCCGCCGCCAGGCTGTCGACGATGCCGCCCACAGTCTTGCCGCGCAGCTGTCCTGCCAGCCAGCAGTAGTCCACCTTGCCGCCCGTTTTGTTGGTCTTCACGATGCCACCCACACCCTTCGAGGTGTAGATATGGCCCGAGGCGCTGAGGTAGCAGTGCTCCACGGTGCCGCCGTTGTCATAGACGATACCGGCCCAGTTGACGGTGCTACTCGTGATGTCGGCGGCGAAATAGCTGTCATATACCTTACCGCCGGTCTGGTTCTCGTAGCAGATACCTGCAGCTGACGAGTTATTGGAGGCGAAGCTCACCGTGGCTGTCGACGTGATCTGGCAGCCCTTGACGGTGCCGGTGTTCTGCATGCAGATGCCGGCGAAGTTCTTGCCCTCTTGCACCTCGGCCTTGCCCTCGAAGCGGCAGCCCTCGATGGTGCCTGTATTGTTGACACAGATACCCGCGAAGGAGGCGAAGCTGGAGAGGTTGACCTTCGACGCGGCCCCCGGGATGGTGGTGATGACACAGTTCTTTATGGTGCCGGCATTGGAGTAGCAGAAGGGGCTCACGCCCATTCCGGAGGTGAGGTTGAAGGTGGCGGCGCTCTTCAGGGTGAGGCCCTCCACCACGCCATCATTGCGGATGTTCTGGAAGAGGGGGGCGTCGACGCAGGAGTCGATGATGCCGGGATTGGCACTGTTGCTCGCCGAGGTGAGGTGTCCCACGAAGTCGCGGATGCCGACATTCCAGTTGCTGCGTGTCAGCACGATGTCGGAGCGCATAATCTTGATGTGGGTGTTGGCGGTGATAGGCTGGCCGTTGATGCGGCGGTAGCCAGAGCCATCGGGTGAGGCGTTGTAGCAGCTGCGGAGGTAGAGCAGGTCGTTGATGGTGTAGACCTTGAAGGGACGTGTGACGGTGCCGTTGCCCACGAGGCCGGCGGAAGCCTCACCTGATTCACCCCACTCGCTGATGCCCATGGCATTCATGTAGGTGACGCCCGTGCGGCGTGTCGGCGCCGTGAAGGTCTTGATGCAGTGAGTATTGTTGGTCGTCACCACATCCATGGTGATGCGGAGGGGTGTGGTGGTTTCGCGGCCGCCGAAGGCCGGGAGCACCAGGTAGAACGATTTGAGGGCGTTCTGGGCGAAGGCGAGGCCGTCTTCGCCGCAGGTGATGGTCACCGTCTTGCTGCCCTCGCCGAGTTCACCGAGGTGCGGATTCTCGGTGGTATAGTTATGCACCGAGAAGGGACCCGAGAGGTTCTTGGCGACGATGCCCTTCGTGGGCTCGTCGACCGAAGTGAAGGTGATATGGTCGATGGTGGCGTCGCTGCCTGTGGCGTTAAAGAGCTGTATGCGCACGATGGCGCCGAGGTTGTGGAAGTCGAGGTTGAAGGGGGTGGGGTCATCCGGGTCCCAGTGGCCGCCGTACCAACCCACCATGGGGAGGACCTTGCGCGAGAAAGTGGAGTCGTGGCGCAGGGGCTGCGTGGCGGCGAGGTAGAGTGTGGGGGTGCCGAAATTGGAGGAGTTGGAGGTACCCACAATGACGTTGTGCTCGTCGTAGGGGTGCAGGCCGAGGAAGTACTTGGATTCCTCGGGAAGTGCGGCAATGAAGACGCCGTTGAAGTCCTCATAGTCGGAGCCGGGGCTGGAGTTCACCAGGTCGCCACGGGTAGCTCTGGCGGACTTGTCGGAGGCGATGCTGATCTCGTCGCCTATCTCCCAGAATACCCACTGTTCGTTCTGGAGGATAATCTTCTGTCCGTCGGTGGAGTTTCCATATTGCTCTATGGTGGCGTTGAAGGTGATGTCGCGCGTGCGCCAGTCTATCTCCTTCTCGCAAGCCACTGTGAGCAGCAGCCCCACCAAGCAGAACCATTTGAAATATTTCATCTCAACTATTATCTATTAATTAAACTTGCGCATGCTCTGCTTGCAAGGGAGATAGAGGGAGATAGATGAAAAAAGCGGCATATCTCCCTTTATCTTCCTATATCTTCTTAACATACGCGACTTGAATATATTAACTTTTCACTAAGAATTACTCCCATTGTCCGGTGGTGTATTCGCCTGTGTTGTCGGTGATTTCCGTCACCTCGTCGGCGGTGAGCAGCGACCGGCGGTCGGTGCCCTCCACGAGGACATAGTCCGACGTGCGGTCGCGCAGGGCCACCGTCGTCGCATAGCCTTCCTCGGGCATGTAGCTATAGAGTTCCAGATCCGGTTTAATATATCTTCTTTTCATCTTTTTGTTTCTTTCGTTATATCGTTATAACGTGATAACGTTATTATCGTTATTTGCTATTGAATTATCGTTGTTTAATGATCTTCTGTATCACCACCTCCTTGGGCATGTGGACGCGGATGAAGTAGATACCGGAGGGGTAGGGCCTCATGTCGACGGTGATCTTGCTTGTGTTGGTGGCGTCGTAGTCCTGCAGGCGGCGGCCTTCGTTGTCGTAGACCTCCACGTGCGACATGCCGTCGGCCTCGACATACACCACGCTGATGGTGGGGTTGGGGTAGGCGTTGACCTTCGAGCCCTCCTCGTTGGGATCCTGACCATTGGCGAAGACGAGGGTGAGGGTCACCACGCTGTCGCAGCCGTAGGCCGTGCTGAGGGTGTCGTGGAGGATGATGAGGGAGTGTCCTGCACTGTCGTGGGTCATCTCGAGCGACTGCAGGTCGTAGCTGCTGAGGGCAAAGCCGTTGTCATAGTAGCCCTCGTCGAGCGAGGCGCTGTCGCTGAGGAATATCTCGGTGCCGTAGTGCAGGCGTATGGTAGCCGTGAGGGTGCTGTCGATCATCTCTATGCTGTCGACGACATGCGACGTGACGACGGTGTCGCTGGTGTAGACGATGTCGCCGAGCAGCACCTCGCCGCAGCCGTCGAGGGTCGCGGTGGCGTTGACGGGGATGAGGTCGGGCACGCCGAAGAGCGGGAAGTTGCCGTTCACACCCTCGAGGTCGCTGCGCCAGGTCATGTAGCTGCCGCCGTTGGCGTTGTGCTCGCGCACCCAGGCGTTGAGGACACGCGTGAGGTTGTTGCGGCCATGGACATACTGTGCCAGCGTCACCTGGTTGCCCTTGCCGGCGAAGGTGGCGGTGTTCTTCAGCGTGGCGTCGCCACGGCTGGTGGCCACGGCCCTCTCGGCGGAGCCGAGCTGGTAGTAGTTGCCGTCGGCCGAGCCGCCCTCGAGGACGGAGGCCACGCCACTGCTGGCGTCGACGGCGGCGACATCGCCGTAGAAGTAGTTGTTCTCCAGGATGGAGTTCTTGGCATAGCCCACGAGGCCGCCCACGCGGAGGCCTTTGCTATTCTCGAAGCGCACGTAGTTGTTCCTCACCACCGAGGGATCTCCGGCGCTCTTGCGGCGGAAGAGGCCACCCTTGCGAGGTGCCGTACCGTCAAGGTAACCGGCGATACCGCCGATGTAGAGGCCACTCATGCTGTTGTCGTTACGCGTCTGCGAGTTCTCGATGGTCGTCGAGGTGCCATAGCCCACCACACCGCCGCTGTAGACGGCGTCGCCCACATACTTGGCCTGGGAGGTGAAGTTGCTGAGCTGGTCGTGGTCCGAGATACCTATCAGACCGCCGCTGGTATAATGGGTAACCAGGAGGGTGGTAGTGTTGGAAGATTCGGAGGGCATGGTAGGCTCCGAGGCATCTGAGACGTCGACGTCGCTGATGCGGGCATTCTTCGAACTTGCCGCCAGGGTACCCACATACTGGCTGCCGCGGATGAACGAAGCCTGGAGGTGGATGCTCTTGATGCATGCCGTGTCGATGAATCCGAAGAAGCCGGTGTACGGCATCTCGGGCTCGTTGATGATGAGGTTCTTGATGACCACCTTGCTGCCGGTCAGCGGCATGGTAGAGGTGTCGTTGTCGCCGCCGCCGGCCACGCCGACAAACCAGCCGCGGAAGGGCTGATGCTGCGTGCCGGTGGGCGTCCACAGGTAGTTCTTCATGTCGTAGCCACCAACCTTGTCGTGCAGGTAGACGCTGTTGAAGCGGAACTGGCGTGCCTGGCTGCCGTTGAGGCCGTTGACCACGCTGATGAACCAGGCCAGACCGTTTTCATTATATATATGTACGTCGCCGTTGAGGGTGGTCACATAGCCTGCTTTGGTAGACGTTGTCGTGCCGTCACCTGTGGCGAGGTTATATGAGGGTACACTCGGACGTGCGGTATAATAATAGTCTGTAGTGTATTTGGCGCCGGCCTTGGTCATGTCGGTGATCTGCTCGTTCCAGTGTTTATTGGGAGCGTAGTAGGCTATGACGTTCTCGTTGTGTGCCGGCACCACGTAGGTGGCGGGGTTGTCGGTGTAGGGGTCGAAGTTCCACATGATGAACTGGTGCGACGGGTCGGCGGGGTTGACGTCGGTCTTGAGGTGGATGTCCTCGCCGCCACAGAAGAGCACGCTGCTCAGCTCGTGGCGGTGCTCCGCGTCGATATAGCGGTAGAGGTGCTTGCCCGTCTCGTTATAAACCACAGCGTTGATATAGCCATCCGAAGGATCGGCATAGACATACGGGGTAATGGTGATACCCTCGAGGTAGCGGTCGCCCACTGCGGTCTTGCGGTTCGCCGTCACCACCGAAGCGGTATCGGTCCAGCCGTTGTCGGGCGAGGTGACGGGCTCCCAGAGGTCATGGCCGCCCAGGTTGCTCACAAGGCGGGCGTTGATGGTGATGTCTTTCGACAGTTCGCAGTAGCCGGTGGCGTCGACGGCCTTTACATTCACAGTGGCCGAAAGGACTTGAGCCTCGCGTGTCGTCTCTAGGTAGGTGGTAATGAAGGTGTCGGTGATGGAGGACCAGTAGAGCGAGGAGTCATGTTCGCTGAGGGCTTTTGAGATCTGGGCGTTGGAGTAGGGCTTGATGAACTCGCGGCTCACGTCGCCGCTCCAGGTGAAGGTGTAGGGGGCGAAGCCACCCTGCACGCGGTAGAGTATGGTGTCACCACCCACGGGGCAGTGGTTGCCCGGCATGATGCGGTAGTCGAGCACGTCGGCACCTTTGTAGTAGCCCGAGCCGTCAGCCTTGGCCAGCGGCAGGTTCACATTATTCTTCTGGTGTCTGAAGGAGGCGCAGCGGAAGAGGTATACGTAGTTGTTGTTGACCATGGCGTTGTAGAACACCCGTTCGCCGTCGTCGGAGACGAAATTGCCGTTCGACGCAGCCTTCGAAAGCACCGTGAGGTTACTGCCGCCTGCGGTGGCGATACGTATGGTGTCACGCTCTGTAGGTCCGGGGAACCATTTGCGAACGCCTATCCTAGAGTCTTCGGCCACATTACCCGTGAGGATGAACATGTCGCTCTGCGAGTCGTGCATGTCGTCGGCACCCGCCTTACGCGTCAGGAAGACGTTGGCCTTCTGCCAGCCGGCCACTTTGCTCTCATCGAATGCCCAGCGGACTACTGTACTGCCGATTGTCACGTCCTTCCACCAGTTGACGGTACCGGGATTGGTGTGGATGGCGGTATCGACAAGCCAGTTCTTGGTGAGGGTGATAGCCGTACCTTCCTTCGCCTCGGGCAGTATTATACTTCCGCCGTCAACATAGACCGCTCCGTTGAAAGGACGCTCTGGGTCGTATTCGTGTCCGCTACGTGAGGGACGGTCGCCGTAATAGGTGTGGCTGAGGTTCTGGCTGATGTCGACATTGCCGCGCAGCGTCAGCGAGCCGTTATTGGTGAGGCTGATGGCACCCATGTTGCGCGCCTGCTTGGGCAGACCGTTGGCATCAAGTTGTCCGGAAAGTGCGCCGTAGGCGTTCCAGTTGTGCTGCACCGATGTACCCTCGTAGAGCACCAGGGCGCCGCTGTCCATTACTTGGAAGATGGGGGCGAAGACACAGTTGGTGTCAGGCTCCTTTTTGTCGACAGCGCGGTCTCTCTTGATGAGGGCTCCGGCGCCGCCGTGGAAGGCGATGTTCGTTGCCGTAAAGCTGCTGCCGGATTTGCTGACCTGTATCATCGGGCCGTAACGGTAGACGCCGGTCTCACCGGGCAGCTCGTGGTGGTGACCTTCATAGCGGATCACTTCGATGGCAGGGCCGTCACCACCGCTGATGGCAAGGCCAAGTCCTTGGTTGACCTTCACAGTGTCAAGGACACACAGTACGTCGCCTTCCTGATATACCTTAGTGCTTAAGGCCTCTTGGAAGGTGCGCACATACCAGTTCGGCGACTTGCCCACCAAGGCGAGGGCGGCGTCCTTCGCAACTGGGTTGCCACCCGACATGGCCGAGGTGTAGGTGTTGTTGGAGGAATAGGGGTACACTATGTCGCTACCACGTTTCACCGAGTTAGCCGTGGCGATATAGATGGTGTCAGCCTCGTCGCGGGTCTTCACATAGACGGTGATGGGGAATCGTTTGATGCCACCGCTCAGTCGGCTAGCCATATTGAATATTACCTTACCGACATAGCCTTTGCCCTTGGTGGCGGGATATTTTCTCTGGCCGTCGAAGGTGAGCTGCATGTTCAGCACAGCGGTACCACGTCCGTCGAGGGTACCTATCAACATGCCCTCTGATTCACCGTCGTTGGTGAAGTCAATAGCCTTGGGAGCCTTTGCCCCGGTACTGTCGCTGTAGCGTACGGCGGTGGCATGTGACGGGGCGGTCTTGAGGTCGTAGACGTTGATGTTCGGCTGGTTGATGCTCGACCAACCCAGGTTGCTGGCCATCTCGCTCGTGAGGTCTTCTGCCGGAATCACGTTCAGTGCGAAGAGGTTGTTGACCAAATCGGCGGCACCGGTGACGGAAGCCTCGTCCTTCACCAGGTAGAAGCGGATCGAGTCGGCGGCATCCTCACCATTGATGGTGGTGGGCACCCAGTAGACCTTTTCAAGATAGAGCTGGCGGTTTTCCTCGAGGGTGGCGGGCAGCACCACTTTGCGGGTGAAGGTGTTGGTGCGGCCGGCGTTGTACATGGCCAGCACATTGGTGGTGATGGGCTTGAAGTCCTCGATGATGGTGGAAATATAGACCTTGACGTCAATAGGTGCCACCTCATGGCCAGTAGAATCATATTCCATCAATCGGAATTCGGCGGTGCCAAGCAGAGCGGTGGTGAAGTCGGTGTTGTAGGTGAGGTAGAACTTCATGGTGGGGGTCACGGCTGTGCCTTCCATCACCTTGGGTGTTATGTAGTGCTCGAACGAGGTGACATGCGAGTTGCCGGTGAAGACGAACAGCGACGAGTCTTGCGGGGCATCATACCACTGCTCCTGCGAGTTCTTAACCCGCGGCATCCCGAAGTCGTTCGTGTCACTGGCCTTGAAGTACCCATTGGGGACACCTTGGAAGTATTCTCCCGGAACCATGACCAAGCCGAAGGTGTTGGTGGGGTGGTCTATGATGTCTTGCAGGCCTGTCGCCACGCCAAGGTTGTCGAGCGTGGTGCCTAAAACTTTTCCGTGGTCATAGGTGGGGTGGTTGGGAGCGACAGAGTCTTCGATGGAGCCGCCATCATCATAGTAGTCTTTAAGATTCGTGAAGTCCTGTGACGGCATGAAAGCCGAGTCTATGAGGTTCAGTGTCTCGTTCTCGCTGGAGAGGGTGATGCCCGAAACCAGTTTGTAGTAGTGGCCTGTCGAGGTGGCCGGCAGAATGGCTAATGCCTCGGCCACGGCCATCTTGCTGTTGCCCTGGGTGCGGAAGTGTACATCCTGCTTCAGTGAGTCAGGTACAGCGTGAGCGAGGATGGTGGTCTCTACCCTGCGGATTCCCTTACCGATTTTCCACACTCGATAATCATCAGCTTCCCCCGGAACCTCAACATTTGTGAAAGGATATTGTATTTCTTCTAATTCAGTATCGCCACAATGCTCATAATCTGTCCAACTCTCTCCTACTCCATATGATAGCGACATATCCGTCCATTGGTTCGTGTCCCTACATGGAGATACGAAACCACCTGTTCCATAATTATCATCATAAAGATGAGCATATACCAAAGAGGAGTATTCCGGTGGGGTGGCAATATATCCGAATCCGTAAACTCCACCATAGTCAATGGTACCTTCGTCATCCTGTCCCACAGTGAAGTCAACACCATTATTGATAATCATAAGGGTGTATTGACGATCGTCGGGGTTGACAATATTGATTTTGTCACATATAGTTGCGCCATTATTACAAGCATTAGGCACTTGATTGAACCGAGCTTGATTGTTCAAATACTCTAAACTCGTTTCAACCGGGTTACCACTAGCGTTCATGTCTTCATCATAGAAATACATCTCATACAGATTGGTCACCGTTGCATCATACTGAATCACATTGTATCCACGGTAATTAAGTTCCGAGACATTGTTGAGCGAATAAGGAATACTCTGGTAGGCCGAGGTGGCATCGATGGCACCTGTCAGTTCAATGGCCGAATTATGGAACATCAGGTTGTCGCTGCGCTGCACAGATTCCAGTTTTCTGGTGGGCTGGCAGTTCACTATCGAGCCGTAGTTCCAAATATCGATATTATTTTTATCTGGCAAGTCGCCGCCGCTCACCGAAGTACCGGCACAGAAGACACTCTTCGCAATATTCATCTCCGGGTCGGTGTTCAGCTCGTTGTTGTCGGTGTTGTAGTTCTTGCCGTCGATGATAATCTTACTCTCGCCGCCATGGAATCCCGATCTGGTGAAGTCGGAAGTGCCGCCAACGTTGCCCCAGTTGGAACCCACATAGACGCTGCGGTTGAGCAGCAGAGGCCCTTTATCGAGGGTATCGGAGAGGCTGCCCTCCTCGCCAGGCTTGAACTGCCAGTAGACGCTGTCGGCGGCACTCTTGGCACCGCTGCTGCCGTAGCGCTGTGTGTAGGCCACACAGCTGTCAATGGCGTCGGTGCCGATGTTGAGGTAAATCGAGCCGTAGGTCAGGCCCAGGTAGCCACCGCCGTAGATATTGTTTTCGATAGTGCCGCCGGTAACGTTGACGATGGAAGAGGGACGTTTGGTGGTATTTTCCTTGTTCTTACACTCCCACGGATAGCCGTCGTCGACACTCTGCGAGCCGCCGTAGAGCGACACAGCGACCTTACCTGCATCCATGTTCACCATCTTCAGACCATAGACCAGCGGGCGCTTGAGGTCCTTGGAGCCTGCAGCACCGCCGTATATGTTGTTACGGAAGTCACCGCCATGGATGTTGGTGATGACGTAGGCATAGTCAAGGGGGTTGGTGTGTATAGCGGTAGTGTCAGGAATCTTGTGGCCGTGCTCAAGCAGGTATTCGCGGTTGGCGTCTTTCTTGTAGGCCCAGGTGGAGCCTAGGCGGCCGCCGCCGTAAAGGTTGCCCTCCACGGTACCGTCGTCGAAGGTAATCTCTACATACTCGTTGTTGGGTCGGTGGATATGGTGTATCACAGGATGATCCGGGTCGCTGGTGTCGTCAGCATAGGTGTCGCTGTTGTATGCGTTGTCGGCATAGTATCCGTTGCCGGCACCGTAGATATTGGTGAAGATGCCAGAGTGGATATGGATGACGCTCTTGTAGACGTTGCCCGAGAAGTCGTTGCCGCCGAAGAGGTTCTTCACCAGCTTGGAGCCCTTGAAGTCGAGGTGCGCGATGCCGTGGACGTCGCCGCCCCAGCAACCACCGTAGAGCTCATCAAAGGGGGTGTTCCACCCTTCATAGGTGTTGATGTAGGTGTTCATCACGTCGCCGCCACGGCCGCCGCCGTAGGCTTTGGCGCTGCTCAGCTCTTTGGCGTGGTAGAGGTGCACGTGGGTGGCCTCGTTGACGTTGCCGTAGCGCTCGCCGCGCAGGTTGCGGTCGTTGAGGTCAGCGTAGATGCCCATGCCGCCGCCGAAGACAGTGCCGAGGATGGTGGCCTCGCCGTGGGTGCCGTCGACGGTGTCGTTGACCACCACGCAGGTAGCGCGGCAGTCGGCCATGGAGCCGCCGCCATAGACGCCGCCAGTGGTGGTGCCCACCGTGCCGCCCCAGATATTGATGTTGGTACTGTCAATCTCGGGGTAGCCGGCAATGGTGATGCGGTGGTTGGCACTGTCGCCGGGCACCGAGTTGAAGGGATAGATGGCATATTCGTTGTCGCCGACCTCCACGAAGTCGTAACGGCCATCCGAGCCGCCGAAGATGTTGTGCACCGTGCCGCCGCTGACGTCGATACGCGTTGTGCCGTCGATGATACCGCTGATGTCGTTACCACCGAAGATGTAGTTCACGCCGCCAGTGTTGGTATTCACCACCTCGACGAAGGTGTTACCCTTGATGTCGCTCATGCGGCTGCCGCCGAAGAGGGTGTCGAGGATGGTGACATCTTCGCTGTTGAGTTTCACATGCGTGGAGACATCCGGCACAGCCTTGCCAAGAACATCCTTGAAGTCGCTGCTCTTCTTGGCGCCCATGACGCCGTTGTTGGCACCGGCATAGACGGTGTTCACCTGGCCCTTGAGGAGGCGTATCTCGGGCACCACGTCGAGCATGTCGTCGACGTTGTTGCCGCCGAAGATGGTGTGCACGGCATGCACGTCTCTTTCCGTGTTGTTGAGGAGCACGACGACTTTTTCCTCGACACCCACGCCGTTGCCGCCACCAAAGACGGTGTCGATACCCTCCCCGACGGTACTATTGACTCCGGAGGTGTTGATGTCGATGAAGGTGGACGACTGCAGAGGAGTGACGCTGCCCGAGGGGTCGGGGCAGAAAGAGATGGCATCATATTCGGGGCGTGAGCCGTCATAGTCGTAGGCACCGTTGCCCGAGCCGTAGACGCAATGCACATAGGGGGTGTCCTTGATGCGCAGGTAGGCCGAAGTGGCGGCACCCCACGAGAAACCGTCGAAGATGTTGAGAGGCGTGCCGTCGGAGGCCTTCATAGCCTGGTAGGCTTCCACCAAAGCATTGCGGTCAGCCCGGGCCTTGGCACTATCTTCCTCAACGCCGGCGTCGCGGTATACTGCGAGCAGAGAGTCGTAGTGGCGAGTGTAGTCGTTGGGGTTCATGTAGGCGCCGAAGGAACGGATGGAGCCCGTGCAGTCGTTGCCGCAGAAGAAGGAGCCGTCGATGCGGGCATTGTTGCGTATGGAGAGGTAGGAGAGGCCGTGGAGCTTCGACTGGAAACCGCCACCGTAACCGTTGCCCAACACACGGCCGCCACTGGCCATGAAGTGCACGGTGCCGCGCTGCTCACCACCCACGGTGGAGAGGTCTATATCCACCTCCCTGCGTTTGCCGTCGGTGAGCTTGGTGATGTAGTTGTGCTCACGCTGGTCGAAGCCCACGTCGGCATGCACACCGCCGGCCACAATCTGGCCCATCACCAGGCCGCCGCGCATGTAGAAGTTGACGTTGTTGTGCGTGGGCAGCAACATGAGCTCATACTCGTCGTAGGGGTCGTAGGGTTCGGCACCCTCTTCGGCATAGGAGTCGTAGAGGTCGCCGTCGCCGTAGTGACCCGTGCCGTCGTCGCAGTGGTAGTAGCCGTCGGAGCCGCCCACGGCGTCGCCCACCACGAGGGCGTTCTGGTCGAGTATCAAGTAGACACCGCTGCCGTTCTCTGAGCCTATATCGCCCGACACGTCGTTGCCACCGGTGACATAGCCATAGATGCCGCCTGCCAGGTAGACGCCGGCGGCATTTTTGATATTGCCGATGCGGGCGCCACCATAGACATAGTCGCACACGATTTTCGAGTTGGGCAGAGCGGTGACGATGGTGCCCACCTTGCTGGGCAGCGTAAGGCGGCCATAGACGTCGGCCCAGCCACCGGGCTTGAGGGAGCCGTCCGTGTTGATGTCGAAGGCGGTGTTGAAGAGCTGGTTATAGAGCAGCTGCGGGAAGGGCTGGTTGCGAAGCGTGTCGCCAGGGGTTCCCGTGGGGACATCGTAGGTCGTGTTGTTGACCATGTCACCAACGTTGCCGCCGCCATAGACGGAGCTGATGCCGCCGGAGTGCAGCTGGATGGTGGTCAGGTTGTCCATGTCGGCAGCGTTGTTGCCGCCGAAGAGGCAGCGCAGGTTGTACAGACCCACCTCGGGTTCGAAGTGGTCGGGACCGTAGCCATCGAAGAAGTGCGAGTTGACGTCGAGGGCCGCCACGGGGTCGGTGAAGTTGAGGGTGTGGGGGTAGGTGGTGTTGGTGCAGATGAAGTGGCCGTCGTAGCCGAAGCCGTTGGTGCTGCCCTGTTTCTTGCAGTCGACGGTACCGATGGGGTTTTTCACCGTGGCGTTGTTGCCACCCAGGTAGGCGGTGTCGATCATACCGCCGCTGATGGTGATGTTGGCGTGCGAGCCGTCGACGAAGTTACCGCCGCCGAAGAGGTAGCGGATGCCGAAGTCGCGTCCGTAGCCGGCGAGGAAACTCTCCTCCACCTCTTCGCCTTCGTGCAGGAGCTTAGTGTCGTGGATGTTGACGAAAACCGTCGAGGTGTTGGCCACCGAACCGCCGACGTTGTTGCCGCCGAAGACGGCGAACAGGGTGCCGCCGTTGATGTCGATGGTGACGCCATTCTCGGGATGCTCACCTTCGTTGGCGGTGACGCCAATGAAGGCGTTGCGGGCGCCGCCGAAGAGGGTGTCGATGACGATGTGGTCGTTGTGCCAGTGCGTAGAGTCGTTATCGTGTTCGCATACAAACGGACGAGTGCTGCCCTCGCGGACACCCACGGTGATGTGGGCCGTCTTGATGTAGGGGATGGTGCCGTTGCCGCCGAGACCCTGCTCGCTCAGGTCCACAGAACTGGCGTCACCAATCTCGGGGTTGTAACTGAAACAGATATCCTCGGTGCCATCCACAAGGTACTCTTGCAAGGGACCCCAGTCGAGGAACGCTGAGTCGTAGGAGGAGAAGGTGCTGGTATGGCCGTTCTTGACCTGCGGCACGTGGCCATACTCGTAGACACTGCCACAGAAGTCGTTGCGCCGCATCACATAGTAGCGAGTCAACGTGTCTTTTTGGGTGATGGGGTTGTGGTTGGCGGTTCCCTGACCAAGGTAGTAGGGGTTGCTGGTAATCTCCGTGGGAAGAGTGTCAGGGTACCCGGGGTTGAGGATCCAGTTGGTGTCTACGGGCGGTTGGCCGTCATGTCCGTTGTAGTGGTAGCCGAAGTAGTAGTTCTGATACTTCAGCGAGGATCCGTAGCGGTAGGGGAAGCCGGTGATGGGGCTCATGTTGATGCCACGGTAGACGTAGTAGCCGTTGCCGCCACCATAGACGTTGCCTATGTGCACCGGGTGCTCCTTGCTGGTGAACTCGGTGCCGAGCTGCAGCGTGGCACCGTCGTCGCCCTGCACCCAGCCGGCAATGTCGTTGCCGCCATAGATGGTGTTGATGCTGTCGGCACTATGGACCACCACCTCGGTGCTGCCACCCACATTGGCTATACGACCGCCGCCAAAGACGGCGCCGCGTATCACAGGACCGACGGTGGGCTTGGTGATGATGCGCTCATCCTTGGTATACCGCAGCGTAATGGTCATGGTGTCGTACTGCTCAGTACCGTTGTTGTAGCGCACGGTGACGTAGACCTCGACGGTATGCGTGCCGTTGCAGGGGGTGTTGAAGCCGAGCACGGCCTGACCAAATTTTTCGCTTCTCTTACTGTAGATGGTGTCCACGTCGATATAGCGACGGCTGCGGCTGTCGACGGCGAAGATGAAGGTGTCGACGGTGGCGTTGAATTCTTCGTTGTTCGGCACTGCGTCGCCATGGTCCGTGCCGTCCCAGTAGTTATGCTGACGCGTGGTGGCGATACCGGCCGAGCCGAAGCCCTCCTCAGAGCGGTAGCGGTAGTTGAGGTGGATACCGCGGCGATAGGTCTCCTCGACATACTCGGTGTAGGCAGGCTTCACCGCCATAGGCACCTTGTTGGTGTTCTTGTACTTCATGACGGCCGAGACGGTGTTGGTATCGTTCAATGCCTCGCCGTAGGTCATCTCGGTGAGTCTCGCTTTGATGCCGGTGTGCAGCGTCCTGCGGGTGGAGGGGTCGAAGGTCACCTGGAGGCCGTAGGGCTTGTTGCCGTCATTTTCGTCACGTGCGATGGCGATGATGCTATCCTCGTGCGGCTTCACGGTGACGGGCATAAAGAGGGCGGCGGTACCGGCGGGGTAGGTTCCATCGGCGCCACCATCGACCTCGTCGTAGTAATGCTTATGCTGGGGGTCGGGGTCGTCGCGATAGCTCGTGTAGTTCTCGTAGTAGACGACCTCGGGACGCTGGTAGGTGTGGTGCGAGAGCTTCCACACAGGAGTTATCGCATTCGACGGGGTGCTGCGGTCGCGGTCCTGCAGCATCATCCAGTAGTAGCGGTTCTTCTGCTCGCCGTCGATCGTGGGCGTCTCCCAGGCGGCGGCACCGAAGTCCCAGTTGTACCAGTAGGTGCTCTTCTCCAAAGGCTGTCCCACCTCGGTGCGCACAATCTGTAACTCGTCGGCGTCGGAGTTGGCGATGATGTAGTAGCGGTAGGTCTTCGCGTCGCTTTCGTTGTACCACTCCTGGTAGTAGTAGCCGGTGGTGCCGGTGCGGTACCAGACGCAGTAGAGGTCGAATTCACTGTGGGCTTTGGAGACAATGGTAGGGTGTTCGGGGTCGGTGGTGATGTCGAGGGCTAGGTAGGTGTCGCCCTGCTTGGTGATATGGGTGACATGGTCGGTGCCGTGGGGGTGCACCTCGGCCCAGCCGTTCGCCTCATCGAAGGCCACGGGGTCGCGCCAGTCCGCGTCGTTCTGGTCTTCCAGACCGTTGGACCACCAGAGGCGGCCGTTGGTGAGGGTGAAGTAGCCCTGCGCCTGTGCCGACAGCCCCCACAGCAGCAGCACCAGCAGCGCGACAAACCGCGCACATGCAGGCGAATTATATCTATATTTTGCAGTTTTCAACATATTTTCCACAATTAACTATAGTGGCCAATGCTATGCAACCGTCTGGCATATAATATTATAAACCAAACTGCATAGTCTTGTCCAAAAGACAAAGATACTAAAAAAAGTAATACCCACAAAAAAAACTTCTCCCCCACCCTTCGGGGTGCCATCGAGGTACCAAAAAGGTACCAACACCGTATCATCTCCGACCGTAGTCGGACATGGGTCGGAGTTGATACGGACTTGATACGGAGTTGGTAGGGTGATGGTATTGATTCACAGTAACTTATGAATCAACTCCGACAGAATGGCTAAATAGCTGGAAATCAGGGGTGTTTGAAATCTCAATCAATGGTGTGCCTGCGAATACCTATTAAAATAATCAGATGCAATGAGCAACTAAAAAAAATCATTTTTTTCTCCGGCAGATTTGAAAAGATTTTAAAAGAATTCATCACTCATCACTCATCATTCATCATTTTCTTTTCTCCTGCTCGCTCCGCTCGCGAAATCTATAAATCTTATAAATTTTCCCGCTACGCGGATTGCCTCTCAACTCTTAAATCATAATTCATAAATCATAATTCATCACTCCCAACTAATTCTTAATTCTTAATTTTTAATTTTTAATTCCTCACTCCTCACTCATCATTCATCACTCATCATTATTCTTGTTCTCCTGCTCGCCTGCGGCTTGCGACCCCCGAAGGGGTGATGTGGCAAAGCCTGCGTGGCAAAGCCCATGAGCACCGCTGAAATAGATACAATATAGCGAATAACACCTTAGAACTAATCAAATGAAGTGAGTCAGCACCGCTGAAATAAATCAAATATAGCGAATAAATCTATAAATCTTGTAAATTTTCGCCTGCGGCGGTCGAGTCTCCTGCTACGCGAGATCTTGTAGATCTTGACTTCGTCTACGCTCCTTCATCTCGGCATAGCTCAATCAAGCTTGGCTCTGCTCTCGACTTTCGGAGCTCCGTAGATTTTTCCGCTTCGCGGTGCCTGCCGGGGGTATTCTCGTCCCCTCCCTGCTTCTTTTTTCTCGTCCCCTCCCTGCAGGGAGGGGTGGCCCCGTCAGGGGTCGGGGTGGGGGTTATAGGTTGGGGTTGACTTTTTTCTCGTCTCTTCTTTCCCCCCACCCCGGCCTTCGGCCACCCCTCCCTGCAGGGAGGGGATGGCTGGCGCATCACGCTGTCTCTCATCTCTTCTTTTCCCCCACCCCGGCCTGCGGCCACCCCTCCCTGCAGGGAGGGGATGGCTGGCGCGGTTGGTCTTTCCTTCGTCCCCTCCTTGTTTCTTTCCTTCGTCCCCTCCCTGCAGGGAGGGGGTTGGGGGTGGGGGTACAGGTTGGGGAACTTTCTTTTCTCTTTCGTCTCGTCTCTTCTTTCCCCCACCCCGGCCTGCGGCCACCCCTCCCTGCAGGGAGGGGATGGCTGGCGGATCACGTTGTCTCTCACTATTATTCTGTTGTTGCTGGGGGTATCTTCGTCCCCTCCCTGCAGGGAGGGGTGGCCCCGTCAGGGGTCGGGGTGGGGGGTATAGGTTGGGGGTGACTTTTTTTCTCGTCTCTTCTTTCCCCCACCCCGGCCTGCGGCCACCCCTCCCTGCAGGGAGGGGATGGCTGGCGCATCACGCTGTCTCTCACTATTATTCTGTTGCTGCTGGGGGTATCTTCGTCCCCTCCCTGCAGGGAGGGGTGGCCCCGTCAGGGGTCGGGGTGGGGGTATAGGTTGGGGGTTGACTTTTTTTCTCGTCTCATCTCTTCTTTCCCCCACCCCGGCCTGCGGCCACCCCTCCCTGCAGGGAGGGGATGGCTGACGCATCACGCTGTCTTTCATCTCTTCTTTCCCCCACCCCGGCCTGCGGCCACCCCTCCCTGCAGGGAGGGGATGGCTGGCGCATCACGTTGTCTCTCATCTCTTCTTTCCCCCCACCCCGGCCTGCGGCCACCCCTCCCTGCAGGGAGGGGATGGCTGGCGCATCACGCTGTCTCTCGTCTCTTCTTTCCCCCACCCCGGCCTTCGGCCACCCCTCCCTGCAGGGAGGGGATGGCTGGCGCATCACGCTGTCTCTCGTCTCTTCTTTCCCCCACCCCGGCCTTCGGCCACCCCTCCCTGCAGGGAGGGGATGGCTGGCGCATCACGTTGTCTCTCACTATTATTTTGTTGCTGCTGGGGGTATCTTCGTCCCCTCCCTGTTTCTTTCCTTCGTCCCCTCCCTGGCTTCTTTTTTCTCGTCCCCTCCCCTGCAGGGAGGGGTGGCCCCGTCAGGGGTCGGGGTGGGGGTTATAGGTTGGGGGTTGACTTTTTTTCTCGTCTCGTCTCGTCTCTTCTCTCGTCTCTTCTTTTCCCCCACCCCGGCCTGCGGCCACCCCTCCCTGCAGGGAGGGGATGGCTGGCGCATCACGTTGTCTCTCACTATTATTCTGTTGTTGCTGGGGGTATCTTCGTCCCCTCCCTGCAGGGAGGGGTGGCCCCGTCAGGGGTCGGGGTGGGGGTTATAGGTTGGGGGTTGACTTTTTTTCTCGTCTCTTCTTTCCCCCACCCCGGCCTTCGGCCACCCCTCCCTGCAGGGAGGGGATGGCTGGCGCATCACGCTGTCTTTCACTATTATTCTGTTGTTGCTGGGGGTATCTTCATCCCCTCCCTGCTTCTTTCCTTCGTCCCCTCCCTGGCTTCTTTTTTCTCGTCCCCTCCCTGCTTCTTTTTTCTCGTCCCCTCCCTGCAGGGAGGGGATGGCTGGCGCATCACGTTGTCTTTCATCTCTTCTCTCCCCCACCCCGGCCTGCGGCCACCCCTCCCTGCAGGGAGGGGATGGCTGACGCGGTTACTTGCTGAGCGGGCTGAAGATTCTTTCCTGGCCTGTGAAGAGGCCGTTGAAGGCACCAGGTATCTCGACACCAATAGTCTGGAAGATCCGTCTGGCGGCATCCATGGGGTTCTCTATCACATCACGGTCCCACAGGCGCACGACCCTGAGGCCGAGGGCCTCCATGTCGCGATCACGCTGATGGTCATGAAGATAACGTTCCTGGATGTTATGGCTGCTGCCGTCAATTTCCACCACCAGCTGAAGCTCGTGACAGTAGAAGTCGGCGATATAATGCAGGATGGGTTTCTGGCGGGTGAACTTATACCCCGAGATGCTGTTCTTCAAAATCTTCCACATATACGCCTCGGCCTTGACGCCGTGGGTGCGGAGGTCTCGGGCGCGGGCCGTCAGGGCAGGGTCGTAGGGTATGGTGGAGCCATGGAATTTGAGTCCTGCAGGGTCGATGCCGAGAGAGCGGAGGAGTTCGGGGGTGTATATCATGAGGTGATGGTTTTTTGTTTTCTTCGTCTGTTTCTCCCCCACCCCGGCCTGCGGCCACCCCTCCCTGCTGGGAGGGGATGGCTGACGCGGTTGGTCTTTCCTTCGTCCCCTCCTTGTTTCTTTCCTTCGTCCCCTCCCTGCAGGGAGGGGGTTGGGGGTGGGGGTACAGGTTGGGGAACTTTCTTTTCTCTTTCGTCTCGTCTCTCCTCTCATCTCTTCTCTCGTCTCTTCTCTCGTCTCTTCTCTCGTCTCTTCTCTCGTCTCTTCTCTCCCCCACCCCGGCCTGCGGCCACCCCTCCCTGCAGGGAGGGGATGGCTGACGCGGTTGGTCTTTCCTTCGTGCCCTCCTTGTTTCTTTCCTTCGTCCCCTCCCTGCAGGGAGGGGGTTGGGGGTGGGGGTACAGGTTGGGGAACTTTCTTTTCTCTTTCGTCTCGTCTCTTCTCTCGTCTTTTCTCTCGTCTCTTCTCTCGTCTCTTCTCTCATCTCTCCTCTCGTCTTTTCTCTCATCTCTTCTCTCGTCTCTTCTCTCGTCTCTTCTCTCGTCTCTTCTCTCGTCTCTTCTCTCGTCTCTTCTTTCCCCCACCCCGGCCTGCGGCCACCCCTCCCTGCAGGGAGGGGATGGCTGGCGCATTACGTTGTCTCTCATCTCTTCTCTCGTCTTTTCTCTCATCTCTTCTCTCGTCTCTTCTTTCCCCCACCCCGGCCTGCGGCCACCCCTCCCTGCAGGGAGGGGATGGCTGGCGCGGTTGGTCTTTCCTTCGTCCCCTCCTTGTTTCTTTCCTTCGTCCCCTCCTTGTTTCTTTCCTTCGTCCCCTCCCTGGCTTCTTTTTTCTCGTCCCCTCCCTGCAGGGAGGGGGTTGGGGGTACAGGTTGGGGAACTTTCTTTTCTCTTTCGTCTCGTCTCTCCTCTCATCTCTTCTCTCGTCTCTTCTCTCGTCTTTTCTCTCATCTCTTCTCTCGTCTCTTCTTTCCCCCACCCCGGCCTGCGGCCACCCCTCCCTGCAGGGAGGGGATGGCTGACGCGGTTGGTCTTTCCTTCGTCCCCTCCCTGTTTCTTTCCTTCGTCCCCTCCCTGCAGGGAGGGGGTTGGGGGTGGGGGTTGGTCGAGGTGGGGGGTATGTTGGGGATTACTGTCTAGGACAGGGTTTAGGGTTGTGCTGCGGGTGCGCGGTAGACGCCGGCGGCGAGGGGGCTGGGGAGGTAGCCGGACTTCTTGGCGATGGCTTTGACGACGGTGTTCTCGTTGGGAAGGGTGAAGGTGACGGTGTTGCCGTTCACGTAGGTGCCGTGAGCCGTGCCGCCGGCCATGCTGCTGCGCGGGTTGGTGAGGTCGATGGTGTAGTACAGCTTGGAACCGGCGGGACCGGTGATGGTGCACTGGTTGCCACTGATGGTCACAGTGGGCTCCTCGCAGGTGAGCACGGAGACAACGGACGGGTAGTTACCTATGCGTTCGGAGACGGCCCTGACCACCTGGTTGGTGTCGGTAAGGACGGTGTTCAACACGGCCTTGCCCTGCACGGGATTGTGTATCCTCGTACCTGTCTTGAGCGTGCCGTCGGCATTGCGGCCGGGCTCGCTGCCGTCCATGGTGTAGAGGATACGGACACCCGGCGACGAGCTGATCTTCACGGAATCACCGTCGATCTTGATGACAGGCTTCGCGGCCTTACCAAAGGAGACCACGGAGGGAATCATCGAACTGTCGATGGTACCAGGTGTGGCACCCGGGAGGTAGGCCACAGACTGCAGCGTGTCGCTCCAATCGATGGTGAAGGGGGTGCCGTCCCACAGAGTGCCGTTAGTGGCAGAGGGCTGTCCCTGCTCGGTGGGCTTCGTGACATAGCGGATGCTGACACCAGGAGTGGCACAGGAGAGGCTGGCCTTGATGGCTACAGTGGGAGCGCCTGGTGGGTTGGGCGTGACAACAGTTTGTATCGCCACGTCGACAGGCTGTATCTGCTCCTGGTAGGCTATCTGCAACTCGGTGTTGCCATTGACGGTGCCGGCGTTGCCGCCACCATAGACGTTGTTCTTGATGTCGGAGAGACCGAAGATGCCCACATGGGTCTTGCCGTCAACGTTGGACGTGCTACCGTAGCCACCGCCGAAGACAATGCCCGAGGAGGCTGAGCCCGCAGCATCGTCGCGGCCGATGGTGGCATCACGCACCATGACGTAGGTGTTGCCCACTACGGGGGCGGCAGAACCACCGCCGTAGACATTGCCAAAGATGCGTACACCTCGCTTGCCTCCAAAGCCGCCGATGATGACGCGCGGGTAGGAGGTGACCCGGGCCGTGGCACCAAGGGCGCCACCAAAGACATCCTGGATCTTGACCCAGGCAGAGTCTCCTCCGCCGGCGGGTTTGTAGCGGTTGTTCATGATATTCACCAGCGGCGAGCCGTTGGTGGGGACGTCGGGCGTGTAGGCTGCGTTGCGGCCACCGCCGTAGACGTTCACGAGTTTGAGGCCGTCGGGGCAGGAGTAGTCGGGGTCGATGTCGACATTGACGGTGATGGTACCCGAGATGTTGCCGTTGACATCGGAGCCACCGTAGAGGTTTTCGATGGAGCCGCCGTGGAGGTTGACGATGACGTCGCCGAAGATATTTGCGGCCTTGTTGACGTGGTTGCCGCCGAGGGTGGCAGTGTCGCCCTGGCAGCCGCCGAAGAGGTGCATAACCCTGCCGCCTTCGACGTTGAGGGTCAGCGTGACAGGATGCTCGGGGGTGCCGAGATTGGCCTTGCTACCACCAGCATAGAAGGTATTGAAGGAGGAGCCGCACTTGAGGGTAATTTCGCCGTTGCCGCCGGGGGCGTTGTTGCCGCCGCCGAAGGCTTCCTTGATGAGCAAGGGGCATTCGCCCTCGTTGTCGACAGTGATCTTGGTGAATCCTATGTTGCCTAAGGTGTTGGAGCCGCCGAAGACCTGGGTGTAGATACCGCCGTGGATCTCGGTAGTGGCGGTGCCCACGACATCGGCCGCCACGCCGCCGGAGCCGTTGCCGCCGCCGAAGATGCGGTCGAGGTGACCACCTTCGACGATGACGTGGTTGTTCTGTGTGGCTGCCGCGTTGCCGCCGCCGTAGACATCCTTCACGGTGTTCTCGTCGCAATCGTGGATATAGACGAGGGTGGTGCCGGTGGAGGTGTTGAGAGGCTTGTGGTCGGCCTTGTTGCCGCCGCCGAAGACCTCCTTGATGGCATAGCGTTTGGCGGCCACAAGACTTTCATTAGCTTCACTTTGAAGAGCCTGCAAATCGTTAGCGTCGAGGACATCCTCGTCGGCAGCCACGGCCTTGAGGCCGGAGGGGTACTGGTTGCCCACGACCACCGTAACATTAGTACCCGAGCGATCGTAGACAAGCGGGTCGGTGTCGGTATGTGCGGTGCTGTAGATGTGGACGTTGGTATTGCCGTAGGGGGTGCCAGAGTAGTTGTTGGCGCCGAAGACGGAGCCGTTGAGGGTGGGACCGAGGGCGGGTTTGTCGTACTGGATGGTGGAGCCGATGTTGACGTAGGTGTTGCCCGAGGTGCTGTTGCGCTCGTTGCCCACGGAGGCCATGGAGCCGCCGCCGTAGACGTTGCCGTTGACGGTGCCTCCGAGGAGGTCGACGGTGGCGTTGCCGAAGACGCGACCGGCGAGGTAATCGGCCGTCCAGCCGAGAGAAAGGGCCGTACGGGCGTCGGTGGAGTCGTTTTCAGCAGCGTGCGTGACATGTTCCTTGTCCTCATACGTGGTGGCGTTGTCCGCCGGGTCGTCGGAGCCGTAGCCAGCGCCGTAGACGTCGCCGAAGTTGTACGACGTGGCAGATCCCGTGGTGATGCCGGTAGTACCGATGGTGCCGCGGTTGACGGTGACATGGGTATTGCCAGTGACGATACCCTGCTCGCCGCCGCCGTAGACGCAGGAGCGGATGGTGCCGCCGTCGATGGTGACGGTGGCCTGACGCGAACGGGCCATGGAGACCCAGTGGGGTGCCTTGATGTCGACATCGCCCTGGCTGGCGCCGTAGACGTTACCGGTGCAGGTGTGGAGGAGGGTGCCATCGGTGTTGTACATGGTCCAGAGGCCGGGGTTCTCGCCATTCTGGGGTTCACGGTGAGCGAGATCGTGTGTAGGCTTGCTGTAGGTGAACTCAGCTTCGAGGCCGATGGTGGGCGCCGTGGTAACCTCGTCGATGGTGGTATCCTTGATATGGACGGTGGAGGTGCCGGTATGGGGCACGAAGACGCCGTTGTTGTCCCACCAGCCAATGCCGGCCATCTCGCCGCCGCCGAAGATGGAGCCGCGGACGGTGGCATTGCCGACGATGTAGACGCGGGAGTTCATGACACGGCCGGCGTAGATGTCTTCGTAGTTGTCGATGTCGCCCTTGCCGGAGCCGAGGACGTCGCCCACGCTCCAGTTGCACTTGAGGAGGTTGACGTCGCTGGCGTCGCCGATGGTGCCGCCGAGGACGCGGACTGTAGCCATGCCGTGGTTGACGGAGTCGTAGATGCCGGTCTCGAGGTCCTCGAGGAAGGAGGTGACGGTTCCGTTGACGTCGACGCCTGTGAGTGCCAAACGGCCGCCGCCAAAGATGGAGCCGTGGATGGTGCCGGCCTCCACAACGACATTGGTGTTGCCGCCCACGCGGCCGGAGGTCTTGTTGATACGGTATTCGTCATCGTCGTCGATGTCGCCGTCGTCGTCGATGTCGACCTTGTCGCCGGAGCCACGACCGCCACCGAAGACGTTGCCGTCGAAGGCCCAATAGCCGGGATTGCCGTGCTCATCGACCGCAGCCACGCCCTCGTCGCCAATTTTAGCGTTGCCTTTGACGAGGACGTTGGTGTTGCCGGTGACGTGGCCGTCGCGGGCGCCGCCATAGACGTCGCCGTGGATTTGGCCACCTTCGATGGTAGCGTAGGTGTTCTCGACATCGCAGTAGTTCTTGTAGCTGTCGCCCGGGATACCGCGGCCGGCGCCGTAGAGGTCGCCGCCCACTTCGCCGCCGAGCATTTTGACGCGGGTGTCTTTCTTGACGGTGCCCAGCTCGCCGCCGCCGAAGACGGAGCCGTAGACGTGAGCATTATCGCGGACGGTGACGAAGGTCCACCAGTCGGTGGCAAAGTCGGTGGGATTGGCCTCTTGGAGACCGCGGGAAGCGCCGTAGACGCGCGAGCCGTAGCTGTTCCATTCGAGGGTGCCGCTAGCGGCGGGGAGAGCGTCGTGGGCGGTAAAGGAGTAGTTATAGCTGCCGCCGGCGAAGTCAGCAGCAGAGCCTATGACACCGCCGCGGATGTCGACGATGGTCTTGGTGGTTTCGGGTTGCGGGACGGGGTTGCCCGGGAGGACGAGGGGTCCGATGGAAGCCAGGGCGCCGCCGCCGTAGACATTGCGGTGGATGGTGCCGCCCTTGATATAGACATAGGTGGAGCAGGTGACGGAGCCGGAGGAGCTGGCGTAGGTCTCGGTGACAGCGCCAGAGACCTCTTTCTTGGTGTACTTGCCGAGACCCGAACCGGCGCCGTAGACGTTGCCGCGGGCCACCCAGTGGGCATCGTCGGTCATGTCGCGGCCGGCGCGGATGTCGGCCTCAGAGGGCACGCCGACGAGGGTCTTGGCAGCACCGGGGTTGGTGTAGGTGACGCCTATCTCGCCGCGGTAGACTTTGACGTCGGTCGCGACGCGGACGTGGCCGTCCTGGCCGCCGCCGTAGACGGAGCCGAAGAGGCGCGGGCCGGCAGCGTCGACTGCCGAGGTGGAGTCGCCGATGATGACGTGGGCGTGGTTGACATAGCCCGAGAAGAAGGCCGGGGCATAGGCGTGACGGGGCGAGAGCGTGGGGCTGACGCTAGGTGCCGCCTCACCGCGGCAGCCGCCGAAGACGTTGCCGAGGGGCAGGTCGTCCTTGAAGCTGTCCTTGGGTTTGGAGGGATTGAGGATACCCACGATACCGCCGGTGACGGTGACGTAGGTGTGTCCGGTGTGTAAGAGGGAGTCGCGGAGGTTGTTGGCGTCGGTCCAGCGCTCGCCGTAGCCTGCCTCGCGGTAGTCGCCGGGGCCGCCGGCATAGTTGCCGACGCCCACGGAGGCCATGTTGCCGCCGCCGTAGATGTTGCGGATGACGCGGCCGCCAGTCATGGTGACCTTGGTGTTGTGGTAGACACGTCCGGCGGTGAGGGAGTAGATATAGGCCGTGGAGTCGTCGTCCTTGTGCCAGTATTGGCCTTGGCTGACGTCGCCGTCGGTGATATGGCGGAGGGTAGTCTGATAGGTACCCTTACCCTTGCCGCCGCCGTAGATGGAGTGACCCACGATGCCAGACTCGAGAGTGACGTTGGTGCCGCGGATGACATGTCCGTTCTCGGCGCCGCCGTAGACAGAGCCGGCGATGAGGGGAGCGGAGAAGTGGTTATCCTTGGGGTTGACACCCAGGAGACCATTTTCGCTGCTACCGTAGTAGGTATCGTCGGTGTAGGTGGGGTTATATCCATTGCTAACGGAGTAGCCATCAATGTCAATAATGACGATGGTGGTGTCGACGTTGGCGAAGGGTGCCATGTCGGCGGGGGCGCCTGCTTCGCCGCGCGAGGCGCCGAAGATGTCGCCGTTGTCCTTGCCGGAGTAGCCGATGCGGGCGTTACCCGAGACATTGATGGTGGCCTTGCCGGTACCCGGGCGATAGTGGAACTCGACGGGCCAGGAGAGAGCGAAGTGGGTATTGGGGTCGGTGTGGTAAGTGAAGGCACCTTGCCTGCGGCCGATGTTGGCAATAGAGCCACCGCCGTAGATGGCGCGTTCGACATAGCCTCCGGTCATAGTGACGTAGGTGTTGCCATAGACGACGCCAGCACGGGGGTTGTATTTCTCCTTGTTGCCGTCGTTGACATCGACATACTTGTCGGTACCGCAGCCGCCGCCGTAGACGTTGCCGCAGAAGGAGAGGTAGTCGAGGGTGGCATCCAGCTCGGCCTGGAGGGTTGCTTTCACAGCCTCATCATTCTCTTTCTCGATGAGGTCCTCGAGTTTCTTGGCGCGGTTGTAGGTCTTAGCACCCACGATGCTCTCGGTGTTCGATTCTCCTCTGTCGCCGTGGTTGCCTATGGAGCCGCTGTAGATGTTGACAGTAGCGTCGCCGTAGCTGTGGCCGTTCTCGCCGCCGCCGTAGACGGAGCCGTTGATGAGCGGGTTGGGGTTGACGGAGTCGGTAGTGGCGTTGGAGGTGCCGATGGTGACGATGGTTGCGTTGGTGTAGGCGATGGAGTCGTAGATGGAGACCGGAGCGCCAATCTCGCCCCGCGAAGCGCCGAAGACCATGCCGTTGTTGTGGCCCGAGGTGCCGATGGTGCCACCGGTGACAGTGACGTGGCAGTTGCCTGAAGGCACGTCGCTGTCGGCGTGATGGGTCGGGGAGCTGAACACACTGGAGAGGGAGGCGGTGAGGGGGAAGACATCACCCTTTTCAAGGATGAAAGAGCCGCTGGTATAGTCGTGGGAAGCAATCCAATAGTCGCCGACAGAGGCATTGGCGCCGCCGCCGTAGACATGGTGGAGAATCTGCACATCGGAGGCCGAAGCAGCGTTGATAAGGACGTTGGTATTGCCGTAGACGAGACCCGAACGCGTAGAGAGGGAGTCGGTGACAGCAAGGGAGTCGGCGAAGCTCGCAGCCGCTGCCTGGTGTGCGTGGACAGCGGTGCGGTTGTGGCGCTTGTAGGGGATGCCAGTGTTGCCAGTACCACTAGCACGCTGGGCGTTGGTGATATAATAGCCGTCGCGGGTGAGGTAGGCTTCGTAGCGATCCTCACCGCAGCCGCCGCCGAAAACATTGCCCTCGAGGGAGCCGTAGTTCTGGTCGCCAGCGGTACCTATCTTGCCCTTGGTGATGCGGACGTCGGTGGAGTTGTTGACGTGGCCGTTGTAGCCGCCGCCGTAGACGTTGCCGGTGATGTAGTTGGTGGACGAAGGAGCATCGGTGTAGTTAATTCGGACGACAGCGTTGGTGACATAGGTGGCGGAGTCCCAACAGTTGCCGTACATAATGCCGACACCTGCACGACCGCGGCCAGCGCCGTAGACGTTGCCGTAGAGGTTCTTGGAGGAGTCGGTGGCATCGTTAACAATACCGATAAGACCACCAGTGACGTCGACCCAAGAGCGGCCTTCAGGGCTGGTGAGGGTGGGGCTATCCACGTAGCCCACGCCAGTCTGATGACCGACGGAGGCCAGGGAGCCGCCGCCGAAGACGTTGTGGTGGACGTGGCCGCCGGAGATGACGACGTGGGTGGCATTCTTGACCCATCCCGTGGTGAGGTTGGGCAGGTTGTTCTGGTCGAGGTCGACGCCGCGACCGCCGCCGTAGACGTTGCCCACGTAGTCGTTGACCCATCGGTCGACGCCCTTGCGCTTGCCGTTACCCACCTGGCAGGAGCCGGTGATGGTGACAAGTGTGGAGTCGAGGACACGGCCGTTCTCGCCGCCGCCGAAGACGCATCCGCGCACCTGGGCGTTGCCGTCCACGGTGACGTTGGTGATGTTGACGAAGGCCATGGTGTTGTAGTAGCCGTCGCTCATTGCCACACCACGCGAGCCACCGAAGACACGGCCGTTGTTGCGGCCATTGGTGCCGATGCGGGCGTTGCCGGAGATGTCGACGAAGGTCTTACCAGTACCTGTGACAGCTACCATATTAGCAATTTCGGGGCCATTGGTGTAGTCGCCCACAGAGGCCATGGAGCCGCCGCCGAAGACGGAGTGGTAGACGATGCCGCCGGAGACTTCGACCTTGGCGTTGCCGAAGACACGGCCGGCATAGCGGCTGATGCCGTGGTCGTTATCGTGTTCATCGATGTTATGGTCGACACCACGACCGCCGGCATAGACGTTGCCGAGGAAGGTGTGGTGACCTGTGGTCATACGGCCCCAGTGGTCGGTGAGGGTATCGGCCGCAGTGATGCCGGAGTAGTAGTTGACACCGTTGACGGTAGCGTCGACCGTGGCAGGCACGGGTTCACTCAAGGCGGTGTAGGTCTCGGCCGTCTTGCCGCCGATGACGCCGTTGGTCATCACGACGTGGGAGTTCTGGGAGACGTGGCCGTTGGCGCCGCCGCCGAAGACGGCACCGCGGATGTCGGCCACACGGTAGACGGAGTCGACCGAAGGTTCGTTCACCTTCTTGATGGTGGTGTCGCCTATAAAGACGAGGGTGTTGTGGGCGTAGGCCATGTGGTAGTATTCGTCGTCGTTTCCGGTGCCCGCCATACCGCGACCGGAGCCGAAGACGGAGCCTTCGTTGTGGCCTGTGTTACCGATGCGGCCGCCGAGGATGCGTACATGGGAGAAGCCGGTACCCGTGACGGGGTCACCCTTTTGATAGGCGCGGGTAGTGGCAGCAGTGGCAGAGTTCATGTCGTCGTCGAAGGAGTAGGTGCCGGTGATGGGGTTGCCCATGATGTCGTGGGCGCCACCCTCGATGTCGTGGATGGTGTCGCCGACGGAGGCCAGGGAGCCGCCACCGAAGACGTCGTGGTGGATGACGCCGCCGGTGACCTCGACATAGGTGTTGCCGAAGACACGGCCGGCGGTGAGGCTGTGGGTGTGGTTCACAATATCGGACTCGTCGATACCGCGGCCACCGCCATAGACGTTACCAGTGTAGATGTTGGCACCCTCACCCTCGGAGGTCTCGGCCTGCTCGGCAGCGGTGAGGTCGGTGCCTATCTCGCCGTCCTTAATCTTGACGGAGGTGTTTTCCCAGACGTGGCCGTTCTCGGCGCCACCGAAGACGGAGCCATAGACGCGGGCCGTGCCGCCGATGGTGACATCGGTGTTGCTCACATAGTTATAATAGGCATAGGAATAGGTGTACCTGTGGCCGCCGGTCTCGTCGACATAGGTGCCGGCGTAGCCGTAGCCCGCGCCGTAGACATTGCCGAAGGCATCGTTTTCGGTGGCGTGGTCGTTAGCGTCGGCACCGATGTAGCCACCGGTGATGGTGACATGGGTGTTGCCTTCGGTCATGGTGTAGCCGCCACCTTGAGCAGGACCGAAGGTACCCACGGAGGCCAGCTCGCCGCCGCCGTAGACGTTCTTCTTCACACGGCCGCCGGTGATGTTGACATAGGCGTCGACGTTGACATTGGCCGCGATGGAGTCGCCAGTGTAGCCCTTGCCGGCACCGTAGATATTGCCCGCGATGACGCTGTTGGCGTTCTGCATGTTGACATGGGTGGTACCCCAGACTTCGGCCAGTTCGCCGCCGCCGTAGACGTTGCCGGTGCCCGCCACGAGGTTGCCCTCTGAGAGGGTGCCGGAGATTATGGCTTTGTGCTGATTATTATCATCGCCGATATTGACCTGCGGGTTGGAGGTGCAGCGGCCCAAGGCCGCAGCATCGCGCGAGCTTTCGCCTTCATGCTCGCCCGAGGGAACAACGGTGCTCTTGTCACCCTTGCCACCACCGAAGACGTTGCCGGTGATGCCGTTGGGGATGTGCTTGACGTTGACGATGGGCGAGATAGGATAGACTCCTTCGGAGATGGCCGTGGGAGTATATTCAGCTAAGTTGGAGCCGCCATAGAGGTTGGTGATGTGGAGGGGGCACTCGACGTTCTCGGCGTCGAGGACGTTGACGGTGATGACACCGCCGATGTTACCGTTGGCATTGTTGCCGCCGAAGGCGTTGGCGATGGTGCCGCCGTAAAGGTTGAGGGTGACGTTGCCGGAGATGTCGGAGGCTACAGCCTCATTGACATTGGTCGCCGGGTCGTCGACCCTGCCGCGCGAGCCACCGTAGACGTAGTCGTAGGTGCCGCCGAGGATGTTCAAGGTGACGTTGCCGGTGATGGAGGCGAGGTTGGCGCCGCCATAGATTTCGTCGAAGTGGTAGTCGCCGCAGGCGATGGTTATCTCGCCGCCGGAGCCGGGGGCGTGGTTACCGCCGCCGAAGATGACGCCGATGATGTTGGCGCAGGATTGGCCTGCGTCGGCGCGGTCGTTGTCGAGGTTGAGGACGACGGTGCCGATATTACCGTTGGTGTTAGAGCCGCCGAAGACACTGTCGATAAGGCCGCCGTGGATGTCGGTGCGGGCTGTGCCGCTGACGTTGGCTGCCGACGTTTCGCCGTTGCCGCCACCGAAGAGGCGGTGGATGCGGCCACCGTCGACGATGACGTGGTTGTTCTTGGTGTTGGCCGCGTTGCCGCCGCCATAGAGGTCGCGGATAGTGTTCTCCTCGCAGTAGTGGACATAGACGTTGGTGGTGCCGTTGGCAGCCTGAGGCGTGTGGGCCGCGAGGTTGCCGCCGCCGTAGACCGCCTGGAGGGCGTAGGTCTGGGTGAGGGCGTTGGTGGCCAGATCCGTGTTGGTGGCGATGACGGTGGGATACTTGTTGGTGGCCGGTGTTTCGCCGTGGGCCGTACGATAGATATGTACATTGGTATTACCGTAGGGCGTACCCGAGACGTTGTTGGCGCCGAAGACCATGCCGTTACCGTCGAAGGTGGCGCCCGTGCCGGTGGGGCCAGCCTCGCCGATGTTGACGGTGGTGGTGCCGCGGTTGCCGGGAAGTTCGTAGCCGATGGAGGCCATCTCGCCGCCGCCGAAGACCTCGCCGCGGAGGGTGCCGCCGGTGACGTTGACGAGAGTGTTTCCGTAGACGCGGCCAGCAAGAACCTTGGGTGTAGCGTCGGTCTGGTTGCGCTTGCCCTGGGCAAAGTTACTTTCAGTGATGGGGTTACTGCTGCCGTCGAGGGCCACAGAGTCGTTGACTACCGTGGTGGCGTCGTCGAGACTGCCATAGCCACCGCCGTAGACGGAGCCGAAGTAGTAGGCGTCACCGCCGGTATGGCCTGAAGTGGTGGTATAGGCGGGTACGAGGGTGCCGATGGTGCCACCGGTGATATTGACGGTGGAGTTGAGCGAGAGGGAGCCCATCTCGCCGCCGCCGTAGACGGAGCTCTTGATGGTGCCGCCGGAGATGTTGACGGTGGTCTGCTTGGCACGTCCGAGGGAAGGCCAGCGGGAGTTGTGGGTGCTGCCGTCCATGGCGAGGATACGTCCCATGGAGCCACCGTAGACGTTGCCGCCCTTGGTATGGAGCAGTCGGTTGTCGGTAGGCTGGACGGGGTTGTGGGTGCCATGATAGGAGGTGTTGCGGAGGTCACCGTTGGAGGCCTTCTGGGCATCGGAGGGGTAGATATATTCGGCATCGTTGCCGATGGTACCGCCGGAGATATTGACGGTGATGTAGCCGTGGGTGATACCGCCTTCGTTGGGTCGGAGCTTACCATAGTTGGGGTCGGTGGTAGGCACGAGGTAGGTACCCACGGAGGCCAGACGACCGCCGCCGTAGATGGAGCCGAGCATGGTGCCGCCGGAGATGTTGACCTCGATGTTGCCGCCCACGACACCTGCCGTGAGGGCCTCGCCGGAGAATCCGCGGCCGCCGCCGAAGACGTTGCCGTCGACATAGGAGGTGCCGAGGGTGCCAATCTTGGTGGCGTCGCCGGCAATAGCATCAGTGTTGCTCTTAGTGGTGCCGTCGACTTCGTCGCCGGAGACGGTGACTGTGACGTTGCCGAGGACGTGGCCGTCCTCGCCGCCGCCGAAGATGGAACCGTAGACCCAGCCGCCGGAGACGGTGACCTCGGCGCTGCCCACGTTGGTCCATTCGTTGAAGAAGATACGCTGGTCGCCCTTACCGCCACCAAAGAGATAGCAGGTGACGGGGTGGGCTGCAATCTGGTCAAGGGTGCGGGGCACACCGAGGGTGCCGCCGGTCATGATGACCTCGCTCTTACCCATGACGTCGGTAACCTCGTTGCCGCCATAGGCGGAGGTGAGGATATGACCGCCCTTGATTTCGACGAGGGTATTGCCTTCGACACGGCCGGAAGAATAGATCCATTTGCCCGCGGCGTAGGGGAAGTAGCCGGAGCCACCGCCGAAGACCTGACCATAGAAGGTGTGACCGTCGGACGGGGTCACAGTACCTTCAATGTAAGGCCTGCCGTTGTCGGCCGAGGCACCGCCTTCATAAGTACCGTCGGCGCGGGCATAAGTATCGTAGGGTGCCCAGGGAGACTGGTAGGGCCAGGCGTTGCACTCGAAGAGCGAGGAGGAGAGCCACTCGTCTGAGGTATAGAGTCTGTCGAGGTCTCTCTGTTCATCAGTCTTGGTGTTGTCGGGGTCCCATCCTGCGCCAATCTGGCAGTTCTCCTGGATGGTGACATGGGTGTTGTTGCGCACATGGCCTGCCTCGGAGCCGCCGAAGACGCAGCCCTTCACCAGGGCTGTGCCGCCGATGGTGACGTCGGTGTTATAGACGTAGTTGAGTTTCGGTATCAGAGTCTTGACGGTGGTGTCGGCCACGAGGCCCTTGCCGCCGCCGAAGACGTGGCCCTTGTCGGTAGGCATCTTCAGCACCCGCGGACCCACCTTGCCGGCGGTGACCACGACGGTGGTGAGGCCGGTATTGGCGGTGTTGAGGGTGGTGGGCTTGTTGTTGACGTCGCGGATGAAGTCGCCCACGGTAGCCAGTGCGCCGCCGCCATAGATGTTGCCGTAGACGCGGAAATCCTTACCGTTAGCCACGTCGGGGCTCATTACCACCTTGGGGTTGGCGGTGGTGATGGCACCGGCCATAAGGTCGTCATCGGCGCCATAGCCGCCGCCGAAGACGTCATTTTCCACGCTGCCGTTGATCAGGTTGACGACGGGTGAGAAGTTGGGGTGCTTGGCCGCTGCTGCCGTGGGGGCGTAGATGGCCAGGTTGCCGCCGCCATAGACATTGGTGACATGCATTTCGCAGGTACCCTGCTGATCGATGTTCACCGTGACGGTGCCGAGGATGTTGCCGGAGGTGTTGTTGCCGCCGAAGACATTGCCGATGGTGCCGCCGTAGATATTGGTCAGGGTGTTGCCGGAGACCATGACGAAGTCGGAGGCCAGGGGGACGCCGCTGGCGTTGACGCCATTGCCGCCGCCATAGACGGTGCCGATATGGTTACCGCCATAGACCTTGACATCGGTGGCTGCCACACTGGCGCCATTGCCGCCGCCATAGACGGTGCCGATGCTGATGTCGCCGCTGGCGAGACAGTGGATCTCCACGGAGGGAGTACCCGTGTAAGAGGCCTGGTTGCCGCCGCCGAAGACGGAGCCAACGGCATAGCCGGAGAGCGGATGGGCGTCGGTGCCGTAGACGTCGACAGCCACGGTGCTCTGCGGGATACCATAGATATTATTACAGCCGTAGACGCCGCCATTGACGGTGCCGCCATTGACGGTGACCTGGATGGGGCTCCACACACGCGCGGCAATGTTCTGACCCGCGTTGCCCAGACCGCCGCCATAAAGGTTACCCTTGATGGTGCCTTTATTTAATGTTACATTAGTATGATTATCGGTGTTGGCCACCGGGGTAGTAAGCGATTTTCCGTTGACATTCGACAGGGCGCCGCCGCCATAGACGTCGCCATGGATGTTGGGACCTTCGGAGTTGTCGCCGATGGTGACATCGACACTTCCTGTCACCAGGGCGCGGTCGCCGCCGCCATAGACGTCGCCATCGACATAAGTGTTGTCCTCAAGGATAGTGACCGTGGTTTTGCCGTTGACCGCTGCTTCTTCGCCACCGCCATAGACGTTGCCACGAACGATAGCGTTGTTAGCGTTGGAGCTGCTGCCGATGGTCACGATGGGGTTGGCCGTGACGGTAGCGCCAGCACCCTTACCACCACCGAAGACATTGCCGGCGGAGCCGTCCGCCTTCTTAGAGACGGTGCCGCGGAGATGCTTGATCTCGGGTGTGTTGAGATAGTAGGTGGGATTGATAGACACCTCGTTGGAGACGCCGACAGTGTAGGTCTGGGTGCCCTGCGTGGGTGTGTAGGCAGCCTCGTTGCCGCCACCATAGATATTATGTACAACCAGTTTACAAGCGTTGTTGTCGGAGTTGGAGTCGACGATGATGGTGATCTTGCCCTCGACAGTGCCGTTGAGGTCGCAACCGCCGAAAACATTCTCGATGGTACCGCCATGCAGATAGATGGTGACGTTGCCACCGTAGCCGATGGAGTCGTAACCAGAACCGTGGACTTCAGGATTGTTGGGGTCATAGCCGGGGTAGTGGGTGGCGTCGAAACGCTTGACGTTAGCCGCAACGTTTTCGAGGCCCTTACCACCACCGAACACATTGCCTATGGTGCCGCCGTTGATAATCAGGGTGAGGTCGCCGTAGAACTCGGCCGCCTTGCTGCCCGCATAGACGTTACGGTAGGTACCGCCCGGGCAGCCGATGATAATGGTCTTACTTCCGATATGGGTCACGGCCGTTTCGCCACCAGTGTACTCGTTGATGACGGTGCTACCGCACATATCAGCAGGTTGGGTATGGTAAGTGGAACCTCCTGTGAGAATGTTACCATTTGCATTACTTCCTTCCGTGAAGTCATTCATCTTGCCGCCAGTGAGGGCCGTTACGTTGCCACCAATATTAGCAGCATAACTGAGGCCACGTTCACCGTTACCACCGCCCCAGACTTTATCGAAACGGCCGCCATCGATGGTGAGGGTAACATATTGCACATCTGCAGCGTTGCCGCCGCCGAAGACACGACGCACGGTGTTTTCGCAACCGTGGATATAGGTGGTGACGCGCTTGCCCGCTACCGTCATGTCGGCTTCGTTGCCGCCGCCGAAGACCTGGTCGATGGCCCATTTGGCACCAGCAGCTGTATTGTTGGTATCCGCAACGTCGGTACCGGTAGGATGCGCCGTCTGCCAGATGTTCACGGTGACATCGTCCTTGGGCATGCCGTTGATGTTGTTGCCACCAAAGACACAGCCGCCCTTCTTTTCAAGGCCGACAGTATAGGTTCTGAGGGTGGCGTTGCCGGCGAGGTTCTCGGCACGATAAGGGCTCACATTGCTCACGGTGCCGGAGCCGATATTGACCGTCACCACGCCGTTGACCAAAGCTGCATTGGAGGCATCGCCGAGGCCGCCGCCGTAGACGTCGCCCACGATGGTACCGTCCGTGACATTGACGATGGTGGTGTCGCTGTTGTTGGTGTTGACATTACCCTTGGCCGAGCCTCCATAGAGGTCACCATAGAGGGTACCGCCATTGTAGGCGACAGTGACATTGCCAGAGACTGCGGTGCCAGCACCGAAGCCGCCGCCGAAGACGCCGTCGGCACGGGTGCCGGAGGCGCCGATGGTACCGCTGGAGATGGTGACCAGGCTGGCACCGGAGACGGTACCCTTGGTGTTACAACCGCCATAGACACCCTTGTTGACGGTGCCACCGGAGAGGGTGACATTGGAGCCGCTGACATCGGCCGCGACATCCTTGGTGTTGTCGAGAGCATCGTAGCCGTTACCGCCGCCGAAGATGGTGTCGACGGTACCGCCGCTCACCGTCACGGCAGGCGTGACGCTGGCAGATGCCAGGTTGCCGCCGCCATAGACACCCCGGATGGTGCCGCCGGTGACATTCACCGCGACAGTGCCGGCGGGAGCGCCGTTGAGGTTGTTGCAGCCGAAGATATCATGGGTGACCGTGCCGCCGTTGACCGTCACCGTCACATTGCCGCCGATGTTGGCAACGACATTATCTGTGGCGCCATTGAAGCCGTTTCTGCGTCCACGGGCGCCGCCGTAGAGACTCTCATTGACGGTGCCACCATTGAGGGTAACGCTGGTGTTGGCGCTGACATGGGACAAAGCGCCACCGCCGTAGACGTCGTGGTTGACGGTACCATTGTTGATGGTCACGGAGGTGCTGCCCGTGACATCGGCTTGGTCGCCGCCGCCAGCCAGCCAGTTGACCCGGCTATGGGCGTTCTTCATGATGACCACGGGGTTACCCGAGACAGGAGCCAAGGAACCGCCGCCGAAGACCATACCCTCGGTGGTGGCATCGGAGACTATCAGTCGGGCATAGTGGTCGGGGTCATCGTCGCCGATGGTGACCATGGGGCTGGAGGTAACCACGGCAGTAGCACCCAAGCCACCGCCGAAGACGTTACCTTTGATAAAGTTATCTGGGGAGTTCGTGAGGTGCTTGATATTCACCAGGGGCGAGTTGGCCGGGGAGCTAGTGGGTGTGTATTCTGCCTGGTTGCCGCCGCCGTAAACGTTGGTGAGGTCGAGGGCACAGGTGCCGCTTTCCTCGACGTTGACGGTGATGGTGCCGCCGACATTACCCTTGGCGTCGCTGCCGCCAAAGGCGCTGCCAATGGTGCCGCCATAGATATTAAGGGTTACGTCGCCGCTAATGGAGGCGTCGAGCGGAGCCACATAGCCTGGGTCACCCTGGGAGCCTACCTGTCGCACGCCCTTGGAGCCGCCGTAGACTTCGGTGAAGGTGCCGCCATAGACGTTGAGGGTGGTACTGCCGGTGATGGTGGCCATGTTGCAGCCGCCATAAATCTTGGCGATGGAAGCCACACCGCACTGGATGTCGGTCTCCAGGTTGCCGACGATGGCGGCGCGGTTGGAGCCGGCGAAGAAGACGCCGATAATCTCATCGCAGGCGCTGGTGTGGGTGAGGGTGGTGTTGAGGGGTCCGTGGATGGAGCCGAGAATGTTGGAGCCGCCGAAGAGCGAGTCGATGGTGCCGCCATTGACGGTGAGGTTGGTGCCGCCGGCACCGATGTCGGCTGCCGCCACCTCGCCGTTACCGCCGCCGAAGACGCGGGCAAAGCGTCCGCCGTCGACCACGGTGGTCACGCCATGGGCCGCGGCAGCGTCGCCGCCACCGAAGAGGTCTTCGATGGTATTGTCGCAACCGTAGACATGGACGGTGGCGCGCTTGGCGGAAGTCACCAAGCCATTCTCTGGTGCATAGTTGGCCTCATGGCCGCCGCCAAAGACATTGGCCAGGGCATACTGGCGGTCGTTCGCGGTGTAAGATGCCGCCTGCTTTTCGGAGCGGCTGGTGGAGTAGATATTCACATTGGCATTGCCGTGAGGCGTACCCGCGATATTGTTGGCGCCATAGACATTGCCGAGGATGGTGGCGTTGCCACTGAGGATGTCAGGGTTCTTGTTGATAGCGCCGATGTTGACGGTGGTGTTGCCGTTGTCGCCCGGGGTCTCGTAGCCCACGGAGGCCATCTCGCCGCCGCCGTAGACGTCGCCACGGATGGTGCCGGCGGTGATGTCAATCTGGGTACTGCCATAGACACGGCCTGCCAGGATATTGGCTGTCCAAGGCAGTTCCACATTGGTACGGGCCTGGGTGGAGTCGTTGGCCGTGGCGGTTGTATTGTCACTGCCGTAGCCGCCGCCGTAAACGGAACCGAAATAGTAGCCACCGCTACCGATGGTGCCGACGGCAGTACCGATGGTGCCGCCGGTGATGCTAATGGCGGTATTGTTGGCCACCGAGCCCATCTCGCCGCCGCCATAGACATTACTCTTTATGGTGCCGCCGCTGATGGTCAGCGTGGTTGATTTGGCGCGACCCATGGTCGGCCACAGGTAGTTGATGGTGCTGCCGTCCAGGGCCACGATACGTCCCATGGAGCCGGCAAAGACATTGCCGCCCTTGGTGTGGCGCAGACGGTTCACATAGGTACCCGAGGTGAAGAACTCGGTCTTGGGGATATTGGCCTTGGCCGATGTAACCGTCTCGTTGGTGGCATCAGGTGCGATATAGACATACTCGGCATCGTTGCCGATGGTGCCGCCGGAGATGGTGACGGTGATATTACCGTGTTCGGCTCCGGGCTGCATCTTGCCGTAGTTGGGGTTGTCGGTTTGGGTGCCAGGGACCTTGGGAGGCACGAGGTAGGTGCCCACAGAGGCCAGACGGCCGCCGCCGTAGATGGAGCCGAGCATGGTACCGCCGGAGATGGTGACGTTGATATTACCCGCCACGACACCTGCCGTGAGGGCTTCGCCAGAGAATCCGCGGCCGCCGCCGAAGACGTTGCCGTCGACGTAGGAGGTGCCGAGGGTGCCAATCTTGGTGGCTGTACCTGCGATGGCATGGGCGTTGGTCTTGGTGGAACCGTCGACCTCATTGCCGCTGACGGTCATCGTCACGTTGCCGGTGACGTGGCCGTCCTCGCCACCGCCGAAGATGGAACCGTAGATCCAGCCGCCGGTGATGTTCACCGTGACGTTGGAAACATTGGTCCAGGTGTTGAAGAAGGTACGCTGGTCGCCCTTACCGGCACCAAAGAGGTAGCAGGTGACGGGGTGGGCGTCGATTTGTGCAAGGGTACGAGGCACACCCAGGGTGCCACCGCTGAAGTTCACGGTGCAGTTGCCCTTCACGTCGGTCTGCTCGTTGCCGCCGTAGAGGCTGGTGAGGATATGACCGCCTGTGACGTCGACAACCGTGTTGCCGTAGACAACACCTGCCGACTCGAGCCATTTGCCCGCGGCATAGGGGAAGTAACCCGAGCCGCCGCCGAAGACATTGCCATAGAAGGTATGGCCGTCGGAGCCCACGCGGCGTCCGCCCTCGGTGCTGCTACCGTCGGGGTATTGCTCCAGTTCGCCGGTCTCGTTGGCAAACTTGTCGTAGGGAGCCCACGGCGAGGCGTAGGTCCAGCTGTTGCACTCGTGGAGACTGGTGGTTTGGGTGTAGTCCCACTCGGTGGAGTTGTAGGCACGGTTGAGGTCGCGCTGGGCATCGGTCTTATCGCCCGTGAGGTCCCAGCCGCAGCCTATCTGGCCACCCTGAATGATGACGTGGGTGTTGCTGAGCACGTGGCCGTTCTGGCTACCACCATAGACGGAACCCTTGATAAGGGGGCCGCTGGTATGGTCGGCCTTGCCGATGATGACCTCGGTATTGTTGACATAGTTGAGGAGAGGGATATTGGCATTGGTGGCGGGGTCGCCTGCAATGCCCTTACCTGCGCCGAACACCATACCGCTGTCCATGGGCATCTTGAGGACACGGGGGCCTACCCTACCGGCGACAATCTCGACGGTGGTCTTTCCTGTATTGGCGTCGCAGACTAGGTTGCCTTCGGAGGTGCTATACTTACCCACGCGGGCCATTTCACCGCCGCCGTAGATATTACCTTTCACCCAGAAATTCTTGTCGGTAGCCGCATCGACAGCCGTCCACGGTATCGTTTCTACCACAGGATTAGTAGTATGATTCGTAGTCCAAGTCGAGACGTCGATTTTCTGGTCGACACCCATCAGAATCTTGGGATTGGAGGTGACGAGACCTGCGTTGATTGCATAGATACGGTTGGAGGGGTCGTCTTCCGAGGTGCCGCGGCCGCCGCCGAAGACGTCGTGGTTCACGTGGCCTTTCACCAAGCTGATGATAGGCGTGGTGGCGGTGGAGTCGATTGGACGGTAGGCGGACAAGTTGCAGCCGCCATAGACATAGTCGACATCCAGCGCGCATCTTTCTTGTTCCGGTGCGGTGGAGTCGATGATGATGATGATTTTACCTTCCACATTACCGTTCTGGTCGCAGCCACCAAAGACTCTACCTATCTTACCTCCCTTCAGAATCAACGTGATATTGCCGCCGGTGCCTTGCAGATGTGGATTGGCCCTTATAAATTCAAGGTCGGCCTGTGAGAACCTAGGATGGTCTGATGCGAGGTCGGCTTCCACCTGTGCTTCTGTGGGGTATTTTCTGATGTTGGCCGCGTAGTCGCCGGCGCCCAAGGAGCCACCGTAGACTTCGTCGAAGGTGCCGCCCTCGATGGTGAGGGTCACGTTGCCATAGACGGTACCCAGACGGCAGCCGCCGTAAAGACCCAGATATTTATCGTTAGCGGCGCAGGTCATCGTCTGGTTGATTTCGGCAATGACGTCGGTGTAGTTACCACCACAGAAGTGGTAGTCGACCACCACATCGCCGCAAGCGCCACCACCTTCTTCGATGGTGATATTAGCGTCACCACCATAGACAGTACCCTGGCGGTTACAGGCGCCGAAGATAACGCCCACGTGGCCCGACTTGAATGCAAGGTAGACCTTGCCTTGACCAATGTTAGAGGCTTTGATAACACCGTTGCCTCCGCCGAAGACCTCTTTGTATCGACCACCTTCGATGACGGTATTCACGCCCACGGCATCAGCAGCATTGCCACCACCGAACACCTCTTTGATGGTGTTGTCACAACCATAGACATGGGTATAGATTTTCTTACCCGAAGTTGCAGTGTTTTTTTCCGGCAGATAGTGGGCGTTGTGGCCACCGCCGAAGACACTGTCGAGGGCATAGGTTCGGTTGATTGACAAGTCGCTCGCGGCATCCGTTGTACGCATCCAGGTCTTGTAGATATTCAGATGAACATCATCCTGGGGCGAACCGTTGACGTTGTTGCAGCCGTAGACGGAGCCTCGGATAAGAGCGGAACCGGAGAAAGTGGGATTCTGGGCTCCGTCAGTTGAGCCAATGTTGACCGTCACCACGCCGTGGACGAGGGCAGCCACATTGCTGTGGCCCTCGCCCGAGATTGCTGTGTCGCCCAAGCCGCCGCCGTAGACTTCGCCATAGATGCTACCAGCCATCACATTGACCGTCGTAGTCTTGTTATCGAGATTGACTAATTTATCATTGAGGCGACTGGTGTTGACACTGCCGAGGGCTGAACCGCCATAGATATTACCGTAGATGAGGGGTTTCTGCACTGCTGCGTTCACGATGACACTATCGAGGGTCACCGTCACGTTGCCATCAACACGGGTCGGCTGACCGTAGCCGCCGCCGAAGATACCGTGGGCCCTGTTGGTTGTCGAGGTGCCCACCTGGCCGCCAGTGAGTGAGACGCTGGAGTTACCCGTAACAGTACCCGTGGTGTTGCAGCCACCATAGATACCCTTGACCACCATGGCGGTGCCGGAGAGAGCGACGTCGGTGCCACCGGTTCCGGCTTCGTTGCCACCACCATAGACGACATAGACCTGTCCACCGCTGACGTTCACATCAGGTGTGCCGGTGTAGGCAGCCACGTTGCCGCCGCCGAAGACATAGTTGGCGTTACCGCTCTCGATGTTCACCTGGACGCTGTTCTGGGGAGCACCGTTGAGGTTGTTGCAGCCGAAAATGCTGTCGGCTATGCCGCCGTTGACGGTCACAGTCACATTGCCGTTGACGAGTGCCGCCACATTGGTGTGGCCGTCGCCGAGAGTTGAGAGGTCGCCGAGGCCGCCGCCATAGACAGAACCCTGGACAGTACCGTTGGTGAGGGTCACCGTGGTGGTGTTGGAGTTGTTGGTACCCACGTTGGCCAAAGCGCCACCGCCGTAGACACTGCCAGTGTTTATCACAAGCTTGCCGCTCTCGTTGCGGACGCCCACCTGGGCATTCGTCTGGTTGATGAGCACAGCGCTGTTGCCCGACACAGTGGCATTGTTGCCGCCGCCGAAGATATTGCCACCCACGGTGACATTTGTCTTCGCCGCCCTATAAGGTTCCTGGGCTGAAGCCACTGACAAATGAACGTTGAGAATTGAAATCAAAGCCACGCAAACCAGTCGCGTCAGCCATTTGTTTCGGTTCATATCCTGTATAGATTTATTCATTGCTTTTTCTGTAAATCTTTTTCCTTTATTCTCCTGCTCGCTTTATTCTCCTGCTTCGCGAGATCTCCGTCTCGGTTTATCTTTATTCTCCTGCTTCGCGAGATCTTGTTGATCTTGTAGATTTTTCCGCTTGCGCGATATCTGTCTCGGTTTATCTTTATTCTCCTGCTTCGCGAAATCTTGTAAATCTTGTAAATTATTCGCTTCGCGGATTGCCTCTCAACTCATAAATCATAATTCATAAATCATAATTCTTCACTTTCTTTTTCTCCTGCTTCGCGAGATCTCGTAGATCTTGTAGATTTTCTTTTTCTCCTTCAGATTTTAAAAGATTTTAAAAGAATTCATCACTCATCATTATTCTTGTTCTCCTGCTCGCGCTCCGCGCTCACGAAATCTATAAATCTAGTAAATTATTCGCTACGCGGATTACCTCTCAACTCATAAATCATAATTCATAAATCATAATTCATCACTCCCAACTAATTCTTAATTCTTAATTTTTAATTCCTCATTCATCACTCATCATTCATCACTCATCATTCATCATTCCCATCATTCCCTCCCCGCTAATTCTTAATTCTTAATTCTTAATTTTTAATTTTTAATTCCTCATTCCTCATTCGTCTTGGATTGTTACTGAGGAGTTGCCGTTGACGGCGCCGTTGTTGCCGCCGCCGTAGACGTTGCCGGTGATGGAGGCTCCCTGGCGGAGGTAGACCGCGGGGTTGCCGGTGACGGTGGCCGTGGCGCCGTAGCCGCCGCCGAAGACATTGCCGCTGACGACGCCTGTGCCCTTGATGGTCACCACGGGGCTGCCGGTATAGGCGGCATTGTTGCCACCGCCGTAGACATCGTGGTTGACGGTGCCAGCCGCGACATCCACCGCCACGGTGCTCTGGGGAGCGCCGTTGACGTTGTTGCAGCCGAAGACATTCTCCACCGTGCCGCCGTTGACATTCACCTGGACGGCTCCATTGACCAGAGCCGCATGGTCTGCATGGCCTTCGCTAAGAGATGAGAGGTCGCCGAGGCCGCCGCCATAGAGGTCGCCATGGATGGTGCCCTTGTTGAGGGTGACCACGGTGTGCTTGTTGGTAGCGTTGATATTGCCCTGAGCCGAGCCAGCGTAGACGTCGCCGTAGATGACGGGCTCGTTGGCCGTGCTCGAGGAGCCGATGGTGACGGTGACATCGTCGGAGGTGGCGGTGCTAGCACCGTAGCCGCCGCCGTAGACACCGTCTTTGTAGTTGGCATCGTTGGTGCCGATGGTGCCTCCATTGATATCGACGGTGATGGCACCGCCAACGGTGCCGTTGGTGTTGCAGCCGCCATAGAGGCCGCCGGTGATGGTGCTTGTGGTCGCGGCAGCGTTGTTGACATAGACCGACACCGCTCCGGTGACGCCGCCGGTGGAGACATTGTTGCCGCCGCCGAAGACTTCAGAAACCGTGCCGCCGGTCATACGCACGGAGGTGCTGCCCACATTGGCTTGGTTGCCGCCGCCGAAGAAGCGGGTGGCGGTGCCGTTGATGACGTCGACCATGGCGAGACCCGAGACGGTAGCCACGTTGCCGCCGCCGAAGACGTCGGTGGCGTGGCTGCTGGCCAGCGCGAACTGCACGGTGGTATTGCCGGTGACAGCGGCTGCGTTGCCGCCGCCGTAGACATTTTCGGCGACATAAGGATGGGGATAGCTGGTCAGGTGCGATAGGGTGTCGCCACCCGGCGTGCGGTTGACCCCTGCGCCGATGACTACCCTGGGATTGGACTCCACGGTAGCGGAGCTACCCTTGGCGCCGCCATAGACGCTGCCCTTGATGCCAGGGATTGTATTCTTTGCTGCCACATGGATGATATTGACGCGGGGCGAAGTGGGATTGACCTGCTCTCCGCTGACGGTGACTTTGTTGGGCGTGTAGGGCGTCTCATTGCCACCACCATAGATATTAGTGACGTCGAGTTTACATGCGTGCTCAAGGTCGAAGACATTGACGGTGATGATGCCCGTGATGTTGCCATTGTGGTTGGAACCACCAAAGGCATTCTCCATGGTGCCGCCGTAGAGGTTGAGGGTGACGTTGCCGTCGATATTGGCAGCGACAGGTGCCACATAGCCTTGCTGCCCCTCGGTGCCCTCCTCTTTCACGCCCTTCGAACCGCCGAAGACATTGGTGTAGTTGCCGCCATAGACGTTGAGGGTGACGTTGCCGGTGAGGGCAGCCTTGTTGGAGCCGCCATAGAGCTCGCTGATATTATCCACACCGCATCCCACGGTGAGTTCCACGTTGCCGTGGGTCACAGCCTCGTTGGAGCCGCCAAAGAGCGAGATGATGTATTCCTCTTGGTTGTCGTCGGTGAGCACTTCGTCGCTACAGGGACCAGTCTTCAAGACGGTGAGACGCTTGATACCGCCAAGGATGTCACCCGCGGTGTTGGAGCCAGCGAAAGCAGCGGTGAAGTAGCCACCCTCGATGGTGGAGGTGGCGTTGCCGTAGATGTTAGCTGCGCGGTAAGGATTGGTACTTTCATTCCACGCCGCCGCGGGGTTGGTGAGGGTATGACCGTCGCCACCGCCGAAGAGGGTGTCGATACGACCGCCCTCGATGGTGACATAGACGTTGGCCTTGATGGTGTCGGAGCCCGATACCTTGCCCACGTCGGCGGCACGGCCGCCGCCATAGACCATCTTGACGGTGTTGTAGCAGTTGTGGATAAAGACTGTGGTGGAGTAACGGTTGGTCACCGCCGGCACGAAAGCCGCCTCGTTACCGCCGCCATAGACCGCCTGGATGGCGAAAGCGGTGTTTGTGTGCCAAACCGAAGCACTGGGAGAGACAGTGGTCTTGAACGTTTCGAAGGTGGTGAAGACGCCGTCGTGATCCACCTCGTTGGCATCGGTGTGGGCGGTCTGCCAGACATCGACCCTCACGTTGTTGCGGGGAGTGCCTGCGATATTGTTGCAGCCGAAGACATTGCCTCCGATGGTGGCGCTGCCGATGACGTTGCTCGTGCCCTCCTCGTTCTGTCCGATATAGACATGTACGCCGCCTTTGACGAGGGGTTCGACGAGGGGGCTGGCTTGGCCGCGGCCGCCGCCGTAGACGCTACCCGTCACGGTGCCGGAGAGGATATATACCCTGGTGGAATCGGAGGCATCGGTACCTACGTCGGCCAGGTTGCCGCCGCCGTAGACGTCGCCGTCGACTCTCACCTGCCCTTGCGCTGACATGCCGCCCAGCAGCATCGCCAGCACAAAAGCCATTCTTCTTGTTTTTCGGTTCATATCTTGTTGTGTTTTGTTCTATATGTGGGTTTTCTGTTAATCTCTTTTCTTTTTCTCCTGCTGCGCGAGATCTCTGTCTCTGTTTATCTTTATTCTCCTGCTCGCTGCGCTTCGCGAGATCTTGTTGATCTTGTAGATTTTCCGCTTGCGCGGCTACCGGCTTTTAAATCTCAATCAAAACTAAAAAAACTATCAAAATTTTTCTCCTTCAATTCCTAATTCATCACTCATCATTCATCACTCATCACTTTCTTTCTCCTGCTTCGCTGCGCTTCGCGAGATCTTGTTGATCTTGTAGATTTTCCGCTTGCGCGGGGGTCTCGTCTCGGTTAATCTCTTTTTCTTTTCTCCTGCTCGCTTCGCTCACGAAATCTATAAATCTAGTAAATTAATTCCGCCTTCGGCGGTGACCTGTCTCGGTTATTTTTCCCTGCTTCGCGAGATCTCGTAGATCTGGTAGATTGGCCGCTTGCGCGGGGGTCAGCCTCGGTTAATTCTTAATTTTTAATTCTTAATTCTTAATTCTTAATTCCTCATTCCTCACTCATCATTCATCACTCCCATCATTCCTCACTCCCAACTAATTCTTAATTCTTAATTCTTAATTTTTAATTTTTTATTCCTCACTCCCCACTCCCAACCGTTACTGTGGTGGCGCCGGAGACGGTGCCTCTGTTGCCACCGGCGAAGACGTTGCCACGCACATGGGTATTGCCCAGGAGGATGACCGAGGTGGTGGCGTTGGCAGGGGTGGCGTTGTAGACCGTGCTCTCGTCGCCGCCGCCATAGACGTTACCTGTGGTGGCATCGCCCTGAGTACCTATCTCGCTGTCACCCTGGATGGTAAGGGAGACGGTGCCGGAGACAGAGCCGAGGTTGGTCTTCTCAAGGTTTTCTGTAGTGTAGAGGATATGGTTGGTCTTGTCGATGCTGATGGAGTTTCCATGTACCCAGGAATAAGTAGTGGTGCGGCCTTTGACGGCGGTGCGGTAGGTACCGAGGCTCTCGTAGTAGTAAGGTTCTGTGCGGAAGCCGATGCTGTCGACCTCGACAGTGGGCAGATCGGCCGAGAAACCAGCACCGAAGACATTGCCTTTCACCGTGCAGCCGTCGAGGATGGAGGTGACGTTGCCGTCGACCTTGCCGAGTCGGCCGCCGCCGTAGAAGTTATCGGTGACAGTGCAGTTGGTCAGTGTCGAACTGACGTTGCGCGTGGTAGCCAAGGAGAACTTGACATACTCCACAAAGAGTCGGCACACATTAGTCTTGTTGTCCGACATGGGGATGAACTGGTAGTTGATCTGTGTAGAGACTCCGCCATAGTCGCTACCATAGACCTGCTTGTATTCATCTCGCACCCACTTGTTCCAGTCGATATTGATTTTGTTATTCTGGTTGGTAGGGGCGCGGCGGCTGTAGGAGTTGCCACCGTAGCCGGCGCCGAAGAAGGTGCCGAAGGTGCAGCCGGTGGCTGTGGTGGTGACGGTCTTGCCACTGCTCATATCGCCGAACTTGGGGCCGCCACAGTAGAGACCGACATGGCTGTTGATGAGGGTGGTGGTGAGGTTACCCGTCACAGGCTTTGCGGCGTTGAGGCCGCCGGCATAGAACTCATCGATGTCGGCATTCTGTATCAGCCAGGTGATGTTGCCAGTGTTGTCGGCACCATTGGCTTTGCCGATGCCCTCCATGGCAGCACCACATACGATGCCGAAGCGGCCACCATTGATATAGCATTCGGCATTGTCTTCTTTGTTGGCCACATCGCCACGGTAGAGGCCGGTAAGGTAGAACTCGTCGTAGTCGCCGCCGGTCACCGAGATGGGCGAGTGCTTGGTGGCGATCTGTTTATCCTGGTGGCAGCCCGTGTGGAACTCCTTGAACCACACATTGCTTCCCACATGGATATAGGGAATCCTGTCGGAGGTGCCTTTCTGGTTGTTGCTCACCCACTGCTCCATGACGCCGCCATGTACAATGAGCGCATCGGTCGAATTCGAAGCTTTGTTGGAGTTCTCATACTCAAACTGGGTGACACGGAAGAGTGAGGTGTTGGTGCTCTCGAACCATCCCCTGGGGATGAGAATACCGAGATTGTAGGAACCCGTGCCACCGGTGGACTTCTGCGCCATACCGAGACCGACCACATTCAGAAAATCCCATTTCAACGGATGTATCACATTACGGCCGTCATCACGGAACATAAAACAATAGTCAGGCTCGTTGTCGCCGTCCTGGTCGATGGTAGTGACGGTATATCTGTAGCTACCACCAATGGTGGCGTCTTTCCCAAAGTATTGATGGACATGACCCACCAGCACAACGGCATAATCGTTAACAGTGTTGGTGGTGGGTTTATTAAGTCCATTAGCGTGAGTAACAGCATCATTGACAGTAGTAAAAACATACTGCTGGTCGCCTGCGATAGGATATCGGGTATTGTTGGTGTATTTTTGTCCACCACCCACATTGGCGACATTGTATGCAGTACCCATAGCCTCGTTGTATACCACGTCGGCATAGGCATCGGCCACGTAGGCCGCCTTGGCCCAGTAGGGCTCGATGGTGATGGCGGTGACCCCTTCGGGGACATCCCAGTAGGCGCCCTGGCTGAAGATGCGTCCGCTGACGGAGAAGAGGTCCTTGTTGGTACAATGGCGGTCGGCAAAGTTGTATCCGCCCCAGGTGTCAGAAGCGGTGAAGGTGCCGGGCGTGCCGCCGGTGATGCCTACAATCTTCCAGCCGGTGACCACACGGTTGCCGGTGTAGTTGCCACTGCCCACCTCGTTGTAGTAGGGCAGCTGCACCTTGTAGTAGTTGTAGTTGAAGTTAGCGGTGTCCTTATCGGTGATGTTGAGGGTGAGCTGATTGGTGGTGATCTCAGCTCCCGCGGGTCGGTTGAACACCGCACCGTCGCCCATCTGGATATTCACCGTGAGGGTGCCCAGCGTGCCGCCTTGGTTACGAGTGGTAACGCCAGCGCGTGCTATTTTGGCACCTGTCGTGGGGTGGTAAGTGCTGTCGGGGTGGTAGTTCACCACGGAAGAATATTTGCCCTCCTCCTTGAGTATGGGATAAGGGGCTATGCTCTTGTCGAGCACCCATTTCATCATACCGTTCTTGCTGTAGGTGCCTGTGACCCACCAGCCCGCGAGTTCGCGGTGGCTGTTGAGGAGGTGGCGGAAGAACTCGAAGCGGTTGAGGAAGCGCTTCTCGGCGCCGAGGGCGCAGTTGTAGGTGATGGTGGCTGTGGGACTCACGTAGGGTGCCTCCATCCAGAAGTAGTTGTAGTTGCCCACGCCGGTACTACCCGCATTCGAGATGTTTTTGCCGTTGTAGACGGGGGCCTTGCTGGTGACATCGGTGATGTTGCCATAGAATATGCAGCCGAAGATCATGGTCTTGAGGTTGGAGGAGGTGGTGGCCACGTTGTTATAACCCACGATACCGCCGACACGGTTGCCGCCGGTGATGTTGGCGAAGGAGTAGCAGTTGACGACGCGGGCCTCGCCGTCGAGCAGACCCACGAGGCCGCCGCAGCAGTCGGTGCTGTTATTTCCCGTGGAGGTGCCTGTGCTCTTCACGCTACCGCCGAGGATGCCCACATTGTAGATGCGTGCCGAGCCGTTGGCGGTGCAAGCCACGGCACCCACTATGCCACTCTGACTGATGGTGACATTCTCTATCAGCAGGTTCTTCACGGTGCCGCTGAGGGTGGTGAAGAGGGGGACGGAGAGGTTCTGGATGCGATAAGGCATGTGAGTATTGGGGTTGATGGCTGCCTCCAGCGTGCCGCTGAACTCGGCAATGGAGGCGTTGAAGCCGCTGGCATCGATGTCCGCCGTGATGACATAGTCGCCTGTGGCGCCGATGCTGGCCAACGAAGTGATGTCCGTAGCCTGCGCTGTCATGGGAAACAGCAGGGCCGCCAGCATCGCTGTCATGTGCAACCACATTCGGGTTTTTCGGGTCATATCTTGTTTTGGTTTATTCATTGGTCTGTTGGGTTCTGTATATCTCTTTTCTTTTCTCCTGCTCGCTGCGCTTCGCGAGATCTTGTTGATCTTGTAGATTTTCCGCTTGCGCGGGGGTCTGTCTCGGTTAATCTTTATTCTCCTGCTTCGCGAAATCTTGTAAATCTTGTAAATTTTTCGCTACGCGGATTGCCTCTCAACTCTTAAATCATAATTCCTCATTCTCTTTTCTCCTGCTCGCTTCTCTCGCGAAATCTATAAATCTTATAAATTATTCCGCTTCGCGGTTCGCCTCTCAACTCTTAAATCATAATTCATAAATCATAATTCATCAAATTCTTAATTCTTAATTCTTAATTTTTAATTTTTAATTCCTCACTCCCCACTCCCTATCGTTACTGTGGTGGCGCCGGTGACGGTGCCTTTGTTGCCGCCGCCAAAGACATTGCCCAGCACATGGGCGTCGCCCTGAAGGATGACGGTGGTGTTGCCATGGACCTCGCTCTCGTCGCCGCCGCCGTAGACATTGCCAGTACCAGTGAGCAGGCCTCCGTTGGAGGTTCCGACGGTGCTGGTGCCACCGATGGTGAGGGTGACATCGCCGGAGACGGTGCCGAGGTCCTCGAGCGACACGGTGGTGAGCACATACCAGTTATTGCTATTCTCGGGGTATTCGAAAGTAGGATTGTTTGTGGTGACACCATTGGGGATGACCACCCCTTCGGGAAACACCTTGCCGTTGGTAGGATTTTTGTAGCACCAGGTATAGTAGCGGTCAGTGCTGTTGGCGTTTTTCTTGTAGTACAGGGCACCGTTGTGCATGATACCGGCAAAGTCGATGTAGGGGAACTCGGTGAGGGTCCGGTCATGGATGCGGAAAGGCTCGATGGTGCCGGAGAAGCCGCCGCCGCAGACATAGCCCTTCACCTCGGTATTGTTGAGAGTGGAGGTGATGTCACCGTCGACATTGCCGAGGTTGCCGCCGCCATAGAAATTACCTTTGATGGTACAGTCGGTGAGGACGTTGGTGATGTCGCCCGTCGAGGTGGTGCCGAACTGGGCCCAGTTAATGTAGGTACGGAGAGTGGGTGTGCCGCCGATACCGTTCGACTCGACGAAACACTCGAACTCGAACAGTGCGTTGTAGCCGCGGTTCACTTCATAATGTTTGTTGTTGGAAAGCTGGTCGTTGAGGGGATTGAAGATATTATAGCCGAACGAGTTGGGCCAGTTCACCAAGCTTGGCATGTTTGTATTACCATCCTGCTTCTGTTCGCGATAATAGCTGGTGCCGCCGTTGCCGCCGCCGTAGTAGCGGCCGAAGGTGGTGCCAGTGGCATGGGTGGTGACAGTCTTGCCGTCGGCCATGACACCCACCTTGGGCCCACCGCAGTATTTCCCGACGAGGCTGTGGTCGATGGTAACGTCGATGTCGCCGCCCACTGGGTTGGCACCGTTAATGCCGCCACCGTAGAACTCCTTGATGAGAGAGTGGTCAATTTTGAAGGTGACGTTTCCGTTGATTTTGTCGTATCCCGCGCCAGCCATCATGTCGAAGCGGCCGCCATTGGTATAGCAGTGGGGGTTGCCTTGGTTAGCGTTGGGTACGATGTCGGGGCGGTAGATGCCGGAGAGATAGAACTCGGGGTATTCGCCGCCGATGGCATTAACGGCGCAAAGCCGCACATAGGATTTGGTTTTAGTGTTAGTATGGGCGCCCGGCGTGAAGCGCTGCATGCGGAAGTGGCCACCCATGATGAAGTAGTTTGTCCTATTGACGTCGCCGTTGTCACTATTAGCTGAAGCGTAGCGTACTACTATCTGCTCGAAGTGGCCGCCGTTGAGGATGACTGGGGCGCCCTTGCCAATCTTGTTTGCTTTGCCACCGTCGTACTCGAACTGGGTGGTGTGCATGAATGAGGTCTCGGTAATCTCAAAATGTCCCTTCGGGATGAAGATGCCGATGGTGTTCTGGTCTTTCCCGTGGCGCACGGCCAGTCCCAGCTCGGGCACTGGCAGGAAATCGAACCGGATGGGCTGGATACCGGGACGTCCAAACTCTCTACGGAACTGGAATTCAAAACAGTAGTCTGGCTCATTGTCCAAGTCCTCATCGATACTCATAAGGGTGTAGGGGTACCACTTATTGTTGATGAGCCCAACGTTTCCGTTCTCATTTCGTATCTGGTAGTTGCTGAGCAGGACGATGGCCTGATCGTAGACGGTTTTGTTGAGAGGGTCGCCAGTGGCTTGGTCGAGTTTGGTGACAGCGGTTTGCCAGTCATCCCAGACGGTCTGTCCCTGGAAAGTGAAAGAGAGGGCGTCGAGCCCTGTGGGGACAAAGGGGTCTCCCAGTTTGACATTGCCGTTGGCTGACTGGTTGGTGATGTTCACACGGTCGAGGTAATGGCCCGTGTTGTGCAGGTAGATGGCCTTCCCCCAGTAGGCTTCAATGGTGATGGAAGTCACTCCCTCAGGCACGTAGAAGAATCCGCCTTGGGCGAAGACGCGGCCGCTGGTGTCGTAGAGGTCCTTGCCGGTGCAGTAGCGGTCGGCGAAGTTATAGCCGTTCTCCCAATCGGCCACAAAGGGGTGCGTGCCGGTATGGTTCATGGAAGTCACTTTCCAACCAGTGACAACATAGTCCTTGTAGTTGCCACCGTAGCGGGTGTCGTGGTTGTTGCTGGCGGGGTTGCCGAACTGCTCGTTGTAATAGGGTAGTTGCACCTTGTAGTAGCAGTAGTCGTGGTTGAGGGTATCCATGTCGGTGATGGTCAGCGGGAGGGTCTTGGTGGTCGCACCAGCCCCGGCGTGATGGCTGCCGGCGTTGACGGTGACGGTTAGGGTGCCAAAGCTTTTACCGCGGTAAGGGTTTGCCGAAGAACGTGCCTGCCAGGCACCGTTGCCACCATCGGCCTCGGGGTCCCAAGTGCGGGTGGGATCGGGATTGATAATGGAGGGGTACTTGCCCCATTTCTTCAGGATGGGATACCTGGCCACGCTGGGGTCGAGCACCCACTTGAAGATGGCCGCGGTGTCAGTCTGGTCGCCGGTGGCCCACCAGGCCATCAACTGACGGTTGCTGTTGAGGATGCTGCGGTAGTATTCGAAGCGGGTGAGGTATTCCTCGTCAGCCGGCCAAGTGCGGTTGTAGTTGTCAATTTTGGTGTATTGGGTTTGGAAAGCTGCCGTACCGAGGAAGTAGCAGTAGGGATTGATACCATTACCCACATCTACGTTGTTGACTTTTTTAGTTACGTCGTTTTTTATTGCATTATTGCCATAAACAGGAGCGTAATTAGAACAGTTGGTAGTATTTATCTCTCCATAGAACATACAATTAACGACAACTGTCTTAATGTCATCTTGATTGGAGGACTGGCTGTTGTTGCCCACCAAGCCGCCGACATACTTCTTGGGGTTAGAGGTGCTGCCACCGCTGGTGATGTTGGCGTAGGAGTAGCAGTTGACGACGCGGGCGGTGCCGTCGAGCAGTCCTACGAGGCCGCCGACATTGCCGCTGCCGCCCACCGAGCCGGAGAGGATGCCGACGTTGTAGATGCGCGCCGAGCCGTTGGCGGTGCAGGCAATGGCACCGGTGTTGCCAGTGTGACCGCTGATGTTGACATTGTCGAGCACCAGGTTGCGCACGGTGCCGGTGAGGGTCTCGAAGAGGGGCGCCGTGAGGCCAGAGATACGGTAGGGCATGTGGGTGGTGGGATCGATGGCGGCTTCGAGCGTGCCGTTGAAGGTGGTGACGCCGGCGGTGCCGCCAGAGATGTTCTGTGTGATGACATAGTGGCCGTCGGCATTGTCAATATCGCTCAATTCGTCGATTTCCGTCTGGCCCCAAGCCGTCCCGGTCGAAAGCATCGCCGTCAGCAGAAAAAAGTTCGCAAGCGAGCGCGCGGGTACGTGAAAATAGATATATAAATTTTTAAATATCATTCTAAAAAGCCTTATTATATAAACACCAAAACGCAATCGCTCAAACACTTGCGGGTGTCTGGCCATTGTGGTCGTTGATGCAAATATACACAATTTTCTTGATATACAAAGAAAACCAACGAATTTATTTATTTTCCCACGACATTTTTCTCAAAAAACAACTCAGGCTCTGTTCTTTAAAAGACAACAAAAGTTTTTTTTATTTTTAAAAGACAACAAAGACAACAAAAACAACTTACAATCTGCCACATGCAGATTGTTTTTGATGCGGCACCCATTCATTTGTCCCCCTCACTCCCCCATCACTCCACTCTCACTCCCCCTTCACTCCCCTCATTCCTCACTCATCACTCCCCGCTCCCCGCTACCGGCTCCCCGCTAAAATTTTTCTCCTTCAGATTGTAAAAGATTTTAAAAGAATTCATCATTCATCACTCATCACTCATCTCTTTCTTTTTCTCCTGCTCGCTGCGCTTCGCGAGATCTTGTTGATCTTGTAGATTTTCCGCTTGCGCGGGGGTCTGTCTCGGTTAATCTTTATTCTCCTGCTCGCGCTCCGCGCTCACGAAATCTTATAAATCTTGTAAATTATCGCCTAACGGCAGGTCGGGGCTCCTGCTGCGCGAGATCTAGTAAATCTTGTAAATTTCCCGCTTCGCGGCTTGTCTCTCAACTCATCACTCATCATTCAACATTCATCACTGCCTGCTACCGGCTATCGGCTACCTGCTCTTTATCTCAATCAAAACTAAAAAAACAATCAAAACTTCTTGCTACCCGCTACATGCTAAAAAACAACAAAGACAACAAAAACAACACGTTGCGCAGCTATCATTTGTCCCTCTCACTCCCCTTTCACTTCCCTCTCACTTCTCATTCCTCACTCCCTACGCCATACCAAACTCTTATCTCAATCAATGGTGTGCCTGCGAATACCTATTAAATCAATTAAATGCAATGAGCAACTAAAAAAACTATCAAAACTTCTTGCTACCGGCTACATGCTAAAAAGACAACAAAAACAACAAAAACAACACGTTGCGCAGCTATCATTTGTCCCTCTCACTCCCCTTTCACTTCCCTCTCACTTCTCATTCCTCACTCCCTTCCCTGCTTACTCATGCCTTGCACATGCCTATAAAATTGTTTTACATCATCGCTACATTTACTCTACATTTTGTCTACAAAAAGGGTAGGGAAAGGTAGAGAAAAGGTAGAGAAGAGGTAGAGAAGAGGTAGAGTTGATAGGAGTGATGAGTGATGAGTGAGGAGTGAGGAGTGAGGAATGAGGAATTAAAAATTAAAAATTAAGAATTAAGAATTAGCGGGGAGGAAGGAATGATGGGAGTGATGAATGATGAGTGAGGAATGAGGAATGAGATGAATGAGGAGTGAAAGGGGAGTGAGAGAGGAGTGAAAGGGGAGTGAGAGGGACAAATGAAATACCGTCGAAAGACAGGGAAATTTATAAGATTTATAGATTTCGCGAGAGAAGCGAGCAGGAGAAAAAGAAAGTGATGAGTGAGGAATGATGAGTGATGAATTCTTTTAAAATCTTTTACAATCTGAAGGAGAAAGAAAATCTACGGAGCTCCGAAAGTCGAGAGCAGAGCCAAGCTTGATTGAGCTATGCCGAGATGAAGGAGCGTAGACGAAGTCAAGATCAACTAGATCTCGCGAAGCAGGAGAAAGAAAGAGATGAATGAGGAGTGAGAGGGACAAATGAAATACCGTCGAAAGACGGGGAAATTTATAAGATTTATAGATTTCGCGAGAGAAGCGAGCAGGAGAAAGAAAGTGATGAATGAGGAGTGAGGAATTATGATTTATGAATTATGATTTATGAGTTGAGAGGCAATCCGCGTAGCGGGAAAATCTACAAGATCAACAAGATCTCGCGAAGCAGGAGCCCCGACCTGCCGTTAGGCGATAATTTACAAGATTTATAAGATTTCGTGAGCGCGGAGCGCGAGCAGGAGAAAGAAAGTGATGAGTGATGAATGATGAGTGATGAATTCTTTTAAAATCTTTTAAAATCTGCCGGAGATCAAATCTGTAGAACATGTTGTTTTTGTTGTCTTTGTTGTCTTTTAAAAAGAAGAGCCTATGTTGTCTTGAAAAATATCTCTGTGTTGTCTTTAAAAAGATTGAGATTAAAAAAAAATTGTATATTTGCAGCCGTGATATGACCGCATACAATCCTCATATGACTCTCCATAAGCTCTTCTTAAATATCAAGAAGAGAGACGTTTGTTTTAATTAAAAATTAAGAATTAAGAATTAAGAATTTCGATGTAAATTCTCTTTCTTGATTCGAAAAAAAGGCCAAAAATGGCTTCTCTTTTGCATATTTATGAATTTTTAACATATTGACAATTAAAAATTATAAAATTATGGAACTTCCCTTTGCAGAAGCTTGGAAAATCAAGATGGTAGAACCCATCAAGAAAAGCACTCGCGAGCAGCGCGAGCAGTGGCTGAAAGAGGCCCACAACAATGTGTTCATGCTGAAGAGCGACTACGTCTACATCGACCTGCTGACCGACAGCGGTACGGGCGCCATGAGCGACCGCCAGTGGGCCGCCATGATGCAGGGCGATGAGAGCTACGGCGGCGCCCGCTCGTTCTACCACATGAAGGACACCATTACGGAGCTCACGGGCTTCGAGTATGTCATCCCCACCCACCAGGGCCGCGCCGCCGAGAACGTGCTGTTCAGCTACCTGGTGAAGCCCGGCATGGTGGTGCCCGGCAATGCCCACTTCGACACCACCAAGGGCCACATCGAGAGCCGCAAGGCCTTCGCCATCGACGTCACCGTCAAGGAGGCTTACGACACCCAGCTTGAGGTGCCCTTCAAAGGCAATGTCGACCTGGCCAAGCTGGAGAAGGTGCTGCAGGAGAACAAGGGCAATGTGCCCTTCATGGTGCTCACCGTGACCAATAACACCGTGGGCGGACAGCCCGTCTCGATGCAGAATATCCGCGAGACCTGCGAGCTCTGCCACAAATACGGTGTACCCGTCAACGTCGACAGCGCCCGCTTCATCGAGAACGCCTACTTCATCAAGACCCGCGAGAAAGGCTACGAGAACAAGACCCTGCGCGAGATTGCCCTGGAGATGTTCAGCTATGCCGACAGCATGACCATGAGCGCCAAGAAGGACGGTCTGGTGAACATGGGCGGCTTCATCGCCACCAACAAGAAGGACTGGTACGAGGGCGCCAAGCTCTTCTGCATCCCCTTCGAGGGCTTCCTGACCTACGGCGGTATGAACGGCCGCGACATGGACGCCCTGGCTGTCGGTCTGAAAGAGAACATCGAGTTCGAGATGGTGGAGACCCGCATCAAGCAGGTGCAGTACCTGGCCGACAAGCTGGACGAGTACGGCATCCCCTACCAGCGTCCCGCCGGTGGCCACGCCATCTTCGTCGACGGCGACAAGGTGCTGACCAACATCCCGAAGGAGGAGTTCCCCGCCCAGACGCTGACCTGCGAGCTGTACCTCGAGGCCGGTATCCGCGCCTGCGAGATTGGCTACGTCCTGGCCGACCGCGACCCTGTGACGCGTCAGAACCGCTTCGGTGGCAACGACTTCGTGCGCCTCTGCATCCCGCGCCGCGTCTACACCAACAACCACATGGACGTCATCGCCGCCGCCCTCAAGAACGTCTACGACCGTCGCGACACCATCAAACGCGGTCTGGAGATCACCTGGGAGGCCGAGCTGATGCGCCACTTCACTTGCCAGTTCAAGAGACTGGGCTAAGGTGAAAATGAAAGTTGAAAAATGAAAAATGAAAACTTTTCATTGAAGGCTTTCTAAACACTTACACAATAAAATTGCACGATGCGCGTTACTTTCATTGTAATGCGCATCGTGCGTTATATAATAACTTGTCTGTTGCTGGCCGTGGCCGTGGGGGCTGCGGCGCAGCCGGCGCCTTGCACGGCGCTGGGGCTGCCGCTGGCCGAGGGCTTCGACAGCTACGGCACGGCGGCCATGCCGCCCTGCTGGTGCTCGACAGGCAACTACGACATGGGGGCTATGCCCCACCTCGACGCCTCGCGCCACTTCAACGGCTCCCGCTCGCTCTACCTCTACTCCGGCACGCTGCAGGGACACTATAGCATGGCCATCTCGCCCGAGCTGGCGCTGGAGTCGACGAACGAGGTATACCTGAAGTTCCGCTTTTTCTCCACCTCGACGGCTACGCGCGTGGAGGTGGGCATGTGTGACGACACCAACCGCTACACGCGCCATTTCGTGCCGCTGGACACCCTGCATGCCGCCCGTCCGGGCCAGTGGCAGGAGATGGTGGTGGCGCTGCCTGCCGACGGCAGCGCCGGCACACGCCTGGCTTTCCGCCTGCAGCGGTCGCTGCAAGTGGAGGTCTGCGAGTGCTTCATCGACGACCTGCGCATAGGCAGCTGCGGCACCACGGTGCCGGAGGTGAGCCACCTGACGAGTCACTCGATGACGGTAACGTGGGAGCGCTATGGCTCCGGCGCCATTGCACTGGAATACAACGGGCAGCGGCTGGACAACGCGACGTCGCCCCTGACACTCACGGGCCTACAGCCCCTGACGCACTACACCGTCAGCGTGGGCTGCACCGACAGCGTCATGCAGGAGGTGAGCGTCACCACCCTCGACGCCACGGAGGTTGTCCCGTCGCTCTATGAGCCCTTCGCGGGCAGCGCCCTCCCCGCGGGCTGGCAGACGCCCCTGGCCTCTGTGCCCACCGTGGGTGGCGGCAAGCTGACGCTGCATCCCGCTGCCGGCGACAGCTGCTTGGCGGTGTTGCCGCCGCTGCATGGCGTCGCCACCAGCGACGTGACCATGGCCCTGCGCCTGCAGGGCACGGCGGGCTGCCGTCTCGTGGCAGGCGTCATGGACTACGCCCTCGAAGCCGAAAGTTTCGTTCCCCTGGACACCCTCGTCTGCGGCAGCAGCTGGCAACGCCACGTCGTGGACTTCAGCCCTTATAGCGGCAGCGGCCTCCACCTGGCGCTCCTGGCGCTGGGCGACGGCACGGTGACTGTCGACGACCTGCGCGTGGCGCGTTGCCTCATCGACAGCGTGCAGCTCTCCTACCTCGCCGACAGCTCGGTGACGGTGGCATGGGACACCCTGACGCCCCTGGCCAGCGCCGTGACGGTGGAGTACGGGCCGCGGGGCTTCGCCTCCGGCAGCGGCACCACGGTGACGGCCACCGCCAACCCCTTCACCCTCACAGGACTCACCCCCTCGATAGAATACGACCTCGTCGTCGCCCCCGCCTGCGGCGATGTGCCCTGCTCCTACGACCGCCACGGCGCCCTCCCCTTCGGACAGGAGGTCGAGGTGCCCTACTGCGTGTCGTTTGAAGGCATCGGCAGCGGCCTCCCACAAGGATGGGTCTGCGGCAGCGGCACTGCCGGCGGCCACGGCACCGCCTACCAGGGCAGCCGCTCCCTGCGCCTGACGGCGGGCACGGTGGTGGCGCTGCCACGCATCTCCATGGCCACGGGCGACAGCCTGATACTGGAATTCTATGGCTACGGCAGCGGCCGTCTGGAGGTGGGGCTGACGCACACACCCTTCGCCCCCTTCTCCCCCACCGACACCCTCACGGGGACGGGAGCCTGGAAGCGCTACATGGTTGCCGTGGAACCCCCTGAAGGGCAGCTGCTGACGCTGCGCAGCAGCAACACCTGGTATATCGACCTGCTGGCAGTCCACGCCAACGCCGTGACGACGACCACGGTGAACACCCTGCGCCAGACCTCGGCGCATGTGGCCTGGTCACTGGTACACAGCGACAGCGTGGCGCTGGAATATAAGGCCGTGGCGTCGTCGACGGCCGACTTCGCCGAGGGCAGCGGCACGACGCTCCACGCCCTCGACAGCGTGACCCTCACCGGCCTCGAGGCCGGCACCCACTATGCGCTGCACCTGCGCCCCCTGAGCGACGGCGCCAGCTGCCACTGGCAGACCCTCCACCTGCTGACGGCAGCCGCGGCACAGGAACCTCCCATCTGTGAGGACTTCAACAACCTCAACGACTTCCCCGCCAGCTGGCGCCGCCTCTCGGACTATGGCGAGTACCCGCTGGTGAGCAGCGAGCGCAACCACTCGCCCGCCAAGTCGATGCGCTTCTCGGCCACCGCCACGAAACATACCGTGGCCATGCTGCCCGACTTCACCAGCGCGTCGGAGCACCTCACCCTGCTCTTCTGGACCAACGCCACACTGAACCCCCAAGGAGCCATGCTCCTGGTGGGGCGCCTCGACGACATCACCGACATCTCCTCCTTCCATGCCACCGACACCCTGCGCTTCAACGAGACCGAGGTGTGGCGCCACCACCAGGTGGACCTCGGCACCCTGCACGAGCAGATAGCCCTGATGCTGGTGGGCGGCAACAACAACGAGACGCGCCTCTTCATCGACGACATCTGCGTACACCACTGCATCGCCAACGGGGTGAGGGTCTCGCACATCGACACCTCGTCGCTGACCTTCGAATGGAGCGGCGACGGCATCGACGGCATGACAGCAAGGCTTTCGAGCTCCTTGTCGCATGTAGTCGACACCTTCCACACCTCGCCAGCCACCATCGACAGCCTGACCACCAACAGTCCCTACCAGCTGACGCTGAAGAGCCTCTGCGACTGCGGCAGCCGCGGCGCCGTCCTTTCTCCGGGTAGCGGCACCTCGGGACGCGCCTACAATGATACCGTCTACTCCATCAACTTCAACTCGCGCCCCAGCACCACCTCTGTACCCTTTTGTCAAGACTTCGAGAGCCACACCAGCGGTACCTTCCCCAACAGCTGGCGCCGTCTGAACGGCCTGGCGAAGGTCAGCGACCGCAACTACCACAACGGAGGCCACAGCCTGCTGATTCCCAACGGCACCACCGTGGTGATGCCGCCCATCGGGGATATCTCGTCGCTCGTCGCCACCTTCTACCTCTTCGCCACCGACGATGCCGCCCTGGCCGACGGAGCCCTGTTGCTGGGCATCTTGGAGAACCCCGACTCGGCGAACACGCTCACCGTCGTCGACACGCTGCATCTGGCACGTGCCGGCGAATGGCAGCGCCTGTGGAGCGACCTGTCGGCTTATAGCGGCAGCGGCCGCACGGCGGCCCTGCGGCTGGAGGCCGCCGACAGCTGCACCGTCTACCTCGACGACCTGAGCCTGTCGTCCTGCGGCTTCGGCACCCTCGCCCTGCGCGGAAGCGACACCGTGGAGTGGGAGCCCCTGCACAGCCCCACACAGGTGGCCTTGGAATACGGTCCCCAGGGCTTCACCCCCGGCGACGGACAGAGAGACACCGTGACGGTGGCGCCCTATGTGCTGGCCAACGCCGTGGCGGGCACCAACTATGACATCTACCTCAATTCCCTCTGCGGCGAGCGCTGGAGCTGCAGCCCCCTGCGGCTGTCGTCGAGCAACGCCACCGTCATCCCCTACTGCGAAGACTTCGCCAGTGCGCCGCCCATGAGTCTGCCCACCGGCTGGACCATGGGACGCACCTATAGCGGTAGCCCCGCCATCGACAATGGTCACCTGCTGCTGAAAGGCCACAGCGGCGCCACGCACCGCAGCATCGCCGTGCTGCCCCCGCTCGACGGCGACGGCCTGCTGCAGCTGAGCATGAGCCTGCGCGGCGGCACCAACGGCCGTCTGGCGCTGGGACATATCGCCTCCAATGCCGACCCCAACACCTTCGTGGCCCTCGACACCGCCATGGGCGGCGACGACACCCTGTGGCACCGCTACCGCAGCGCGCTGATCCTGCCTGCAGGGCGCCGTCTGGCCATCGCCTGCTTCTCCATAGGCCAGGAGGCCACCATGGAGGTCGACACCCTGGCGGTGACACGTGCCCTCAGCCCCCATATCAGCGTCAGCAGCGCCCGCACCCTGGTGCTCGACAACAACGGCGATAGCTACATAGAATACGGCCCTGCCGGCTTTGTGCAGGGCACTGGCGCCCTGCGCCACCTCGACAGCATACACTATGAACTCGGCGGCCTGCAGCCCGAGGAGACCTACTGGCTCTACAGCCGTGAGGACGCCCTCTCGGCCACCTGCCTGCCTCCCGACCAGGTGACGATGCCCGCCGAAGCCCCCCTGCCCTACTGCCTCGGCGACACCCTCTTCCAACGGCTGCAGCTCCCCGAGCTGAACATCGACAGCGTCAGCCGCCTGCACCTATACGTCACTCTTGAGGACGGTGGCACCGTGGTGGCGGGTGTCATGGAGACCGACGGCGGATGGAATCACTTCACGGGTGTCGACACCCTGACGTCTCCCGCCGGCACGCGGAGCCAGCTGCACCTCACCTTGGCGGACTACACGGGCCACGGCCGCTTCGTAGGCCTGATGAGCACTGGCGGCGCCGTGAGGGCGACAGCCATCGCCGCGACCGACAGTCCGTGGGTCACCGCGCGGCTGAACGACGACAACAGCGTGACCCTCAGCGGCCACGGCAAAGCACTCTATGGCCTTGCAGGCTTCACGCCGGAGCAGGGAACACTGGTCACCGTCGACGGGAGTCTGACACTCAACACGCTGGAAGACACCAGCGTCTATGACTTCTACCCCTTGGCGGGCGACTCGCTGCTGCCCTGTCTGGCACCGCAGCAGTGGCACACCTCGACAGCCGTCGCCATGCCCTATTGCGTCACCTTCGCCGAAGGGCTGCCCCTAGGCTGGACCGTCGAAGGCGACGCCCTCGACAGCATGGCGCGGGTGGAGGACAGCGCCCTCGTGCTCACCGCCCTGCCGGGCGAGAACGTGCTGCGCCTGCCACAAATGGCTGCCGGCACACTGGTGGCCGACCTGGAGGTGATGCTTTCTGGTGCTAGCGCCACGCTGACCTTCTGCGGCGACACCGTGCCCGCCGGCACGGGTAGCTGGCAACGGCTGCGCATGCAGACCACCCACGAAGGCCGCCCTTCCTTCGTCCTCAGCGGCAGCGGCACCGCCCGTGTGAGGAGCCTGCAGCTCAACCGCTGCGCCCTGCCCGGCAGCATCGCCGTAGGACAGCCCGGTGGCGGCACCACGGTGCTCGAATGGGATGCCACCGAAGTCAGCGGTCCCTTCTTCTTCGAATACCATCTGGCGAATGTCGACGCCAGCGTCATCGTCAGGGCCACAGAGCCCCCGCTGACGCTGCAGCTGCTGTCGGACACCACCTACCAGATTGTCGCCAAGTGTGACTCGCTGGCGGTGGCCTGCCAGGCACCCACCACCTTCAAGACCCTCGCCGAGCCGCAGGAGCTTCCCTACTGCGTCAGCTTCGACACCACGCTGCCCGAGGCCTGGCACTCGCTAGCCCTCCCGACCGGCGAGACCCTGCTGGTGCTGCCGCAGTTCACCGTCGACAGCCTGCGGCGGCTGAACCTCATGCTCACCGCCCGTCTGAGCGGCGGCAGCGAGGTGACGCTGGGCGTGATGAGCGATGCCGGCGACATCTCCTCCTTCGACTCGCTGACCGCCCTCCACTATAACGGCAGCGCCCTCACCACACGCTTTTACACGCTGAGGAACTACTTCGGCCACGGCCACTTCCTGGCTCTGCGCTTCAGGGGAAGTCTAGAGGTGAGCCACCTGTCGGTGAGCGACTGCGCCGCCTTCGACTTCAGGCTCGAGGAGGAGGAGAACGACCATGTGACGATAGGATGGGAGCAGCAGGGGACGCCCACCGTCACCGTCGAATACGGCCCCATGGGCTTCACCCCCGGCACCGGCAGGGTGGTGACAGCCCACCAGCCGCCCTTGCGCATCGACAGTCTGGAAGGGTTGACCAACCACGCCTTCTACGTCAGCGGCAGCTGTGACAACACGCCCTGCCGTCCCGCCATCAAAGACACCTTCATGACCTTCACGCCCCAGGGCGGCGAAGGCTGCATCGACTATACCGACCTCTATGCCCCCTATGTGAGCTGCAAATACGGCACCTACAGCAACCCGTCGGAGAACACCGGCGTGGTGAACCTGGGCTTCCTGAATGCCGCCTCGCGCCACACCATCCACTTCGACACCACGGAGCGCGACGCCCGCACCGGCGGACTGCTGCGCACGGTGCCCGAAGGCAATCAGGCCTCGGTGCGTCTGGGCAACTGGCTCACTGGCAACAACGGCCAGCCACAGGCGGAGAACATCACCTACGGCATGACCGTGGACACCACGATATTCAACCTCCTGGTGCTGCGCTATGCCGCCGTGCTGCAAGACCCCGAGCACTCTCCCGACCTGCAGCCCCGCTTCCGCCTGCAGATACTCAACTCGGCGGGCGACCTCATCGACTCTTGCGGTCTGGCCGACTTCATCGCCAACCCCTCACTGATAGGGAGCACGGACGAAGGAGGATGGAACCAGGCGGCCAACGAGGTGCTGTGGAAAGACTGGACCACCGTGGGCATCGACCTCACGGCCTACTCGGGACAGACCATCTTCATCCGTCTGACCACCAACGACTGCGGCGAAGGGTCGCACTACGGCTATGCCTACTTCACCCTCGAATGCGCCACCAAGCGCATGCAGACCGAGGGCTGCAGCTATGTGCCCGACAACCGCTTCACCGTGCCCTCGGGCTTCCGCTACCGCTGGTACAGCAACCACGACACCACCACCTTCTCCACCGCGTCGAGCATCTGGGTGGCCTCGGACAACAGCACCACCTACTACTGCCAGCTGTCGTTCATTGACAAGCCGTCGTGTAACTTCACCATGAGCGCCTTCGCCGGCGCCCGCTTCCCGCTGGCCATCATCGACACGCTCGTCACCGTAGCCAACTGCGAGTTCGACCTGGTGATGACCGACCGCAGCACCATCTCGAGCGACGGTGTGAACCCCGTAGGCACCGGCGAGGGCTGTGAGAGCCGGCTGTGGCTGCTGCCCGACGGCAGCACATCCACCGCCTCGGCGGTGACGATGCACCTGACGGACACCGCTGACATCGACATCACCCTCATCGCCGGCATCGCCGACGACCAGTGTATCGACACCCTGCAGCGCACCATCCGTGTGCGACGTCTCTACCCCGACGCCACCATCGAGGCCCCCTCGCAACGCTGTGACAACGATGGCCCCGACGGGCTCTACGTGCGCCACGCCACCTCCTACCACTGGAGCGGCGGTGGCACCGGCCCACGGCAGGTGGCACCCACCAGGGACACCACGGTGACCTGCTATACCATGGACACCAACGGCTGCCGAGACACCCTGCACCACACCCTGCGGGTCTTCCCCACCTACGACCTGCTCTATAGCGACTCGGTATGCAACACCGACAGCAGCTACCGCTGGATTGACACCACGATAGTCATCGACCAGAGCGACGGCATCATCGGCCGCATGCGCCACCTGACTACCGGCGAAGGCTGCGACAGCCTCATGACCCTCAGCCTGCAGCTCATGCCCTCCTACTACCTCCACCACTACGACACCCTGTGCCACGACAGCCAGCTGCCCTTCTTCGACACCGTGCTCACCACCACGGGCGACTACCTGCATGTCGACAGCACCGCTTTCGGGTGCGACAGCATGGTGACCATGCACCTGGAGATAGTGCCGCGCGTGTTCCGCGACGACGAACGTGTGGTGTGTGACTCGCTGGTATGGATTGACGGCCACACCTACCGTGCCGACACCGCCGGGGCGGTGGACACCCTCTCCACTCCCCGCGGCTGCGACAGCGTGGTGACCCTCCTGCTCACCGTGCACTACTCCACGCTGGAGGTGGAGGTAGACACCTTCTGCCAAGGCAGCCAATACCCCTGGCGGAGCCACCTCATCACGGAGGGCGGACGCCATGCCGACACGCTGCGCACCATAGAAAACTGCGACAGCGTGCTGGCCATCGACCTCACCCGTCTGGACCTGCCCACCCTCTCCATCAGCAGCGACTATGACTGCCAGACCCTCGACTACGAGATACGGGCCCACAGCGACGTGCCCTACCTGCTGTGGTCGTCCTACCCCGTCGACTCCACCCTCCTGGAACATGTCCACGACAGCATCCTCGTGGTCCATCCCGACAGCACCATCCGCTACATCCTCTATGCCGACTATGCGGAGGAGCCGCATTGTCCGGCACGAGACAGCGTCACCATCAAGCCCGCCACGCTGCCCAAGGCGAGGTTGAGGGTGAGCCCCCTGGCGCTGGTGGCGCCGGCCAACGAGTTCGACGCCATGGATGTGGGCCGAGACTTCCTTGAACGCGCCTGGTATCTCAACGGGGAACTGCAAGATGAAGACGGACGCTACCTGCATGTCGTCATGCCCGAAGGCATCGACACCATGTGCGTGATGCTGTTGGTCACCGACGGCCACTGCGAAGACAGCGCCTCGGTATGCGTGCCGCGCCTCTATAATGTCGTCGACGCCCCCAACACCTTCCTCCCCGACGCCGAGGAGAACAACATCTTCCGTATCGTTGGAAAGGGCATCCTGGAGGCAGAGATATCCATCTACAACCGCTTCGGCACCTTGGTGTACCGCTCCAACGACATCAACGAAGGATGGAACGGCATCAGCATCAACGGCGACCGCTGTCCCATGGGGGCCTATGTGTGGATTCTCCGCTACACGGCGAGTACTGGCGGACGCCATGAGGAGAGAGGCACGGTGCTGCTCGTCAGATAAAAAAAGGGAGCGGGCTTGCCCAATGGGCAAGCCCGCTCCCTGTATATCCTAATAGGTAGGACGCTTAGGCGTTTTTGTATTTCTCAATCTGTATCTTGAGGGTGTCGACACCGTCGGCGACAGCCTGCTCAAAGGTGTCGGCCTGCTTGGTAACAAAGAGATCCTTGCCGGGGACAAAGATACGGATTTCGGCAATCTTGTTATTATCGCTCTCGGGCTTGTCAACCTTGAGAATCACTTCGCACTTGATGGCATTGTCAATCATGCGATCCAGCTTGGCGACCTTTTCGTTGATAAACTTCTCGAGCTTCTCGTCGGCTTTGAATTTCACCGAATTGATGGTTGTGTTCATAATATCCTCCTTTTTTAGATTAAAGTGATAACTATATATATTGTTTGTTACAAAAGTTCCTTACTCTTTTTCTCCTGTCTTTCTGCTCCTCGGGTGGGCGTGCTTGTAGACCTCTTTCAGGTGTTCGCGGGTCACATGGGTGTAGACCTCCGTGGTAGCCAGGTCGGCGTGTCCCAGCAGTTCCCTGATGGCCTCGATACTGCCTCCCTCGTTCAGGATATGGGTGGCGAAGCTGTGGCGGAACACATGTGGACTGATGCGGTCGGCATTGGAGAGCGCGGTCATGTATTTCCGCACCGTTTGGTAGACATCGGCAGGGGTGATCTGCCTGCCCTTGCGGCCGACGAAAAGCCACTCGCTTTCGCCCATTTCCTGCTCCTTTAACGCAAGATAATCTTTAATATTGTGTGCCAATTCATTTTCTATCGGTATCAGGCGCTCTTTATTCCTCTTTCCCAGCACTTTGATGGTCATAGAAGAAAAATCGACCGACGACACCTTCAGTCCTGCCAGCTCGGAGCGGCGCATACCCGTCTCATAGAGCATGCGCAGCATCAGTTTGTCGCGTTGTCCCATGAAGTCGGTGGCGAAAAGCCCCTCGCTGTAGAGGCGCTCCGTCTCGCTCTCCTTGAAGAACACCGGCAAGCGTTTGGGTTGCTTGGGCGCCGACACCTTGGCCATGATGTCGGCCTCGAGGAATCCGCGGCGACGCAGGAAACGGAACCAGCTGCTCAGCGACGACAGGCGCCGTTTGACGGTGCCGGCAGCCTCGCCACGATCCATGTGTTCCATCTGCCACTCGCGCACCTCGCGAGCCGTCACCTCGTCGAGCGTGGTGACCTGCTGGCGTGCCAGCCAGTCGGCGAAATCGCGCAGGTCGCCGATATAGTTCTGCACCGTCCCCGCCGCCATACGGCGCTCGGTGGCGATGTAGGTGTGGAACCGTTCTATGGCCTCGTCGACAGTCATTCCTTTCCCTTATCATAAAGGCCGCCTGATGAGGCGGCCTTTATCCATTGTTGTGTCAACAAAAGCGGCTTATTCTTCGCATTTGAATTCCATGGCCACCTTCTCGAGCTCGGCCATAGCGGCAGAGTCGTCTTTATACTTGTCGTTGATGGTCTTGACGGTCTCGTAGAACTCTTCCATGCATTTCTGCAGCTTCTCGGAGTCGACGTTCTCTTCCTTGGACATTTTTTCGCATTCGCAACCCTTCTGGAGGGCGGCTTTGGCCTCGGAGGCGGGACCACCGCAAGCGGTAAAGGCAAACAGGCAAGCGCAAGCGCTGACAGCGAGCATTACTTTCTTCATAAATTCTAAATTTTGGTTAATAATAAGGTTTTTGTCTTGATTATTTTTTGCAAAATTACAAACATTTTTCAAACCGTGCAAATTTTTTTTGCAAAAATAGGAAATAAGTCCCTTCGCACAATAAAAACACCTTTTTTGTGTTATCATTAAAATCACAAACAACAACACTATGGAAATCAGCAAACTTAACATCGACGAGAGTGCCAAGATCAACGCACAATCCTGGCTCGACGGAGCATACGACGAGGCCACCAAGCAGGCCATCCGCGACATGGCGGAGAACAACCCCAACGAACTCAACGAGAGCTTCTACCGCCACCTGGAGTTCGGCACCGGCGGCTTGCGCGGCATCATGGGCGTGGGCACCAACCGCATGAACAAATACACCGTGGCCATGGCCACCCAGGGATTGGCCAACTATGTGAAAAAAGTCAACAAGACTTCAAGTCAACAAGACTTCGAGTTGCGGGCCGCCGTCAGTCACGACAGCCGCAACCACAGCCGCGAGTTTGCTGAGATCACCGCTTCGGTGCTTGCCGCCAACGGCTATAAGGTATACCTCTTCGACGGCATGCGTCCCACGCCGGAGCTGAGCTTCGCCGTGCGCCACTTCAAGTGCCACACCGGCGTCATGGTCACCGCCAGCCACAACCCCAAGGAGTACAACGGCTACAAGGCCTATTGGAGCGACGGCTGCCAGCTGACGGCTCCCCACGACGAGGCCGTCATCGAGGAGGTGCTGAAAATCAAGAGCGTCGCCGACGTCAAGATGACCGGTGGCGAAAAGAACATCACCATCATCGGAGAGGATGTCGACAAGGTGTACCTCCAGCGCGTGGAGCAGAACTCGCTCAACCCCGAGCTGATCAAGAAACACCACGATGTGAAGATTGTCTATACCCCGCTGCACGGCACCGGCATCACCCTCATCCCCCGCATGCTGAAACAGCTGGGCTTCACCAATGTCAACATCGTCGAGGCACAGGCCATCCCCGACGGCAACTTCCCCACCACCCCCTCGCCCAATCCCGAGGAGAAAGCGGCCATGAGCATGGCCGTCGACCTGGCCAAGAAAATCGACGCCGACATCGTCTTCGCCTCTGACCCCGACGCCGACCGCGTGGGTGTTGCCGTGAAGCGTCCCGACGGCGAATGGATGCTCCTCAACGGAAACCAGACCATGAGCGTCCTGTTCTACTATATCGTCAAGCAGTGGCAGGAGAAGAAGATGCTCACCGGCAACGAATTCATGGTGAAGACCATCGTCACCAGCGAGCTGCCCGCCGACATCGCCACACGTGCCGGCATCAAGATTTACGACGTGCTGACGGGCTTCAAGTTCATCGGCTCGAAAATCCACGAACTCGAGGGCATCGAGACCTTCATCGCCGGCGGCGAAGAGAGCTACGGCTACATGATCGGCGACTTCGTGCGTGACAAAGACGCCGTGTCCGCCTGCTCGATGATTGCCGAGATTGCCGCCTGGGCCCGCGAGAACGGCAAGACCTTCTTCGACGTCCTCGTCGACATCTACAAGGAGTATGGCTTCTATAAGGAAGGCCTCGTCAGCGTGGTACGCAAGGGCAAGAGCGGCGCCGAGGAGATCCAGCAGATGATGCGCGACTACCGCAGCAACCCGCCGGCGGAGATCGACGGCGAGAAAGTGATCTGCCTCAAGGACTACCAGGTGCTCGAAAGCAAAGACCTCGTCAGCGGCAAGGTCACCAAGATCAACCTGCCGAAGAGCAACGTGCTGCAGTTCTTCACCGACAAAGGCAACAAGATTACCGTACGTCCCAGCGGCACCGAGCCCAAGATCAAGTTCTACTTCAGCGTCAAGGGCGAGCTGTGCAGCAAGGACTGCTTCGACAAAATCAACGACGAGCTCGACGCCAAGATCGAGAGCATCAAGAAGAGCATGAATTTAGTATAAGGGAGTGAAAGGGAGTGAGAAGGAGTGAAAGGACGATAGATGAATTTACCGTCGAAGATACTGGAGGAGGCCGTGGAGCAACTGGCGAGTCTGCCCGGTGTGGGCAAACGGTCGGCGTTGCGCTATGCGCTATTCCTCATGAATGAGGAGGAGAACAAGGTGCGCGATCTCAGCGAGGCCCTGCTGCGCCTGAAAACCCACCTGCACCACTGCCGCCACTGCCACAACGTCAGCGACACGGAGGTCTGCCCCATCTGCTCTTCCGAAAAAAGGCAGAAAGGTATCATCTGTGTCGTGGAGAACGTGCAGGATGTGATGGCTGTGGAGAACACGCAACAGTACAGAGGACTCTACCATGTGCTGGGCGGCGTCATCTCGCCCATCGACGGCATCGGCGTCCACGACCTCGAGATAGCGTCGCTTATCCGCCGTGTCGAGAGCGGCGATCCCGCACCCGTCGAGGAGGTCATCCTCGCCCTTCCCACCACCATGGAGGGCGACACCACGAACTATTATATCAATAAGTTGCTGCAACCCCTGGGAGTGAAGGTCACCACGCTGGCCCGTGGCGTCGCCGTGGGCGACAGCCTCGAATATGCCGACGAGATTACCCTCGGCCGCAGCATCATGCACCGGATACCCTTTGAGAGTTAATGGATAATAGTTAATAGATAATAGTTGAAAATTGAAAACATTATTTACTGTTACCGCTTTTCTGGGCTTGCTGGCTTGTGGCCAAAGTAATCCGAATATTCAGAGCTATCAGAGTGTTCCGAATCATCAGATTATTCAGAATAGTCAGGACACTCCGAACAATCAAATTACCCTCGAAGAGGCCATCGGCGAGATGCTGCTGGTGGGCTTCCGTGGCACCGAGATTGACAGCACCAACCATATCTGGAGCGACATCAAGAAATACCATGTCGGCAGTGTCATCCTCTTCGACTACGACGCCCCCACAGGCACCCGAGGTCGCAACATCAAGAGTGCCCAGCAGGTGAAGAACCTCTGCTCACAGCTGCGCGCCCTCTCCCCGAACCTCCTCATCGGCATCGACCAAGAGGGTGGCCGTGTGTCGAGGCTCAGCCCCAAATACGGCTTCCCCACCATTCTGTCGCCCCAGCGATGTGCTATGGGAGGACTCGACACCGTACGCCGTTATGCTCGCCTCACCGCCGAGATGCTGCACGACCTCGGCATCAACCTCAACTTCGCCCCTGTGGCCGACGTCAATGTCAACCCCTCCTGCCCCATCATCGGCAAGCTGGAACGTTCCTTCTCGACCGACACCCTGTCGGTGACGGGCTGCTGCGCCATCTGGATGGACGAGCAGCGTGCGAAAGGCGTGGCCAGCTGCCTGAAGCACTTCCCCGGCCATGGCAGCGCCAAGGGCGACACCCACAAGGGCCTCGTCGACGTCACCGAGACCTGGCAGCGTTATGAACTCTACCCCTATAGAGAACTCGCAGGGTTGAAACTCGATATGGTGATGACGGCCCATGTCATCAACCGCCAGATGGACCCCTCGGGGCTACCCGCCTCCCTCTCGCCACGCATCACCTCCTACCTGCGTGACAGCCTGTACTTCAATGGTGTCATCGTCACCGACGACCTCGCCATGGGCGCCATCGCCGACCAATACACCTTCGAGCAGACCATCCGCATGGCCCTCGACGCCGGTGCCGACCTCCTCTGCCTCAGCAACAACGGCAAGGACTACGACCCCGGCATCGTCCCCAAGGTAGTGTTCACCATCTACAACCTCATCGCCAAAGGTGCCGTCACTACCGACCGCATCTATCAGTCCGCCCTCCGTGTCCGCGAGCTGAAGGAAAATCTCTCCAAATCAAGTCGTTGAGAAAAAAATTGGCAGATTGAAAAAAAATACGTATATTTGCACCTATTGAAACAATAAAAATAAAACAACTAAATACTTGAACATTATGGCAAAAGAAGTGAACGAAGCAGATGCCCAGAAATTGGAAAAACTGAAAATCCTCCAGAGCACCCTCGACAAGATAGAGAAGAGCTACGGCAAAGGTTCCATCATGAAGCTGGGCGACCGTCCCGACGAGCAACTTGACGTCATCTCCACCGGCAGCATCAGCCTCGACATGGCCCTGGGCGTCGGCGGCTTCCCCCGCGGCCGCGTCATCGAAATCTACGGTCCCGAGAGTTCCGGTAAGACCACCCTGGCCATCCATGCCATCGCCGAATGCCAGAAAAATGGCGGCATCGCCGCCTTCATCGACGCTGAGCATGCATTCGACAGCTTCTACGCCAAGAAACTGGGTGTCGACATCAACAACCTGCTGGTCTCGCAGCCCGACAACGGCGAACAGGCCCTCGAGATTGCCGACAACCTCATCCGTTCCGGTGCCATCGACATCATCGTCATCGACTCCGTGGCCGCCCTCACCCCCAAAGCCGAAATCGACGGCGACATGGGCGACAGCAAGGTGGGCCTTCAGGCACGCCTCATGAGCCAGGCCATGCGCAAGCTCACCGCCACCATCAGCAAGACCAATTGCTGCTGCATCTTCATCAACCAGCTGCGCGAAAAGATTGGCGTGATGTTCGGCAACCCCGAGACCACCACCGGTGGCAACGCCCTGAAGTTCTACGCCTCCGTGCGTATCGACATCCGCCGCACCCAGGCCATCAAGGACGGCGACCAGAATATCGGCAACCGCGTCAAGGTGCGTGTGGTGAAGAACAAGGTGGCTCCTCCTTTCCGCCAGTGCGAGTTCGACCTCATGTTCGGCGAGGGCATCTCCAAACTGGGCGAGATTATCGACCTCGGCGTCGACCTTGACATCATCCACAAGAGTGGCTCGTGGTTCAGCTACGGCGAGAGCAAGCTGGCCCAAGGACGTGAAGCCCTCAAGCAGCTGCTGCGCGACAACCCCGAGCTCACCGACGAACTCGAAGGCAAGATCCGCACCGCCCTCAAGGAAAAACAGGCCGCCGAAGACTAAAAAACACCAAAAATGTACGTCATCGACGAAGCACGCGAGAAGCGCGACATCCAGGCACGCTATAAAGAACTCATCGAAGCCTGCCGGGCGCTGAAGACCCTCTCCCCCGAGGAGGAGGCCGATATCCTGCGTGCCTTCCAGATGGCCAAGAAAGCCCATGCCGGCACCCGCCGCAAGAGCGGCGAACCCTATATCTTCCACCCCCTGGCCGTGGCACTCATCGCCGTCAAGGAGGTGGGCCTCGGCCCCACAGCCGTTATCGCAGCACTGCTGCACGACGTCGTCGAGGACACCGATATCACCCTCGACGAGATACGCATGGTCTTCGGCGACCGCGTGGCCACCATCGTCGACGGCGTCACCAAGATCGAGGACGTCATGCTCCTCCAGCAGTCGGAGAGCAAACAGGCAGAGAACTACCGCAAGATACTGCTCTCCATGTGCAACGACGCCTACGTCATCTTCCTCAAGCTCTGCGACCGTCTGCACAACATGCGCACCCTCGGCTCGATGAATGACACCAAGAAGCTCATCATCGCCTCCGAGACCTCCTACCTCTACATCCCCCTGGCCCACCGCTTGGGACTTTACAACATCAAGACCGAGCTCGAGGAGCTCGTCATGCGCTACACCAACCCAGAGAAATACGAAGAGATTGAGGCCAAAATCGCCGCCACAGCCAGCAAAGGGGCCCAACTCCATGAATGCCTCGTCGACCCCGTGCGCCAGATGCTCGACGCCGAAGGTCTCCACTATTCCATCAAGACCCGCGTCAAATCGGTCTACAGCTGCTGGAAGAAGATAGAGAACAAGCACGTCTCCTTCGAGGAAATCTTCGACCTCTACGCCATGCGCATCGTCCTCAACGACGTGCCGCGCGAGAAGGAGCGAGAGGAGTGCTTCCGCGTCTACGCCCTCATCTCGCAAAAATTCGACCCCAACCCCACACGCTTCCGCGACTGGATTACCCACCCCAAGAACAACGGCTACGAGAGCCTGCAGACCACCGTCATGACGCCCATCGGCACCTGGGTGGAGATACAGATACGTACCGAGCGCATGGACAACATCGCCGAGAAGGGTATGGCTGCCCACTTCCTCTACAAGGAGGCACACCCCGATGAGAACATCGAAGGCAACCCCGTCGAGGAGTGGCTACAGCAGATACGTACCTCGCTCGAGCAGAGCGACAAAAGTGCTCTCGACCTCGTCGAGGAGTTCAAGGAAGCCCTCTATACCAAGGAGATATACATCTTCACCCCCCGCGGACGCACCGTCACGCTGCCCTCGCGCAGCACCGTGCTCGACTTCGCCTATGCCATCCACACCGACCTCGGCCACCACTGCATCGGCGCCAAGGTCAACGCCCGCGTCGTCAGCCGCAACGAACGCCTCCACACCGGCGACCAGGTGCAGATCCTCACCACCGCCAACACCTTGCCTAGCGACGAATGGCTCAACGAATGCCAGACCTCGCATGCCAAGGACGCCATCAAGGACTACCTCCGCTCCCACAAGAAAGAGCAATCGGCCGAAGGCCGCCGCAAGCTGAAAGAATACTACAAGAACCTGCACCTCAGGGACACCCCCCAGAACTGGGGACAGCTCAAACGCTTCCTCGGAAACCCCTCCGACATCGATGTCCTCTACGACATCGCCGTGGGCACCGTCACCGAGCACCAGGTGGCCGAATGCTTCGGCAAAGCACGTCCCGAACCCAACCTTATCTTCCTCGACAAATACAAGCAGCTCTCCACCCCCTTCCTCCTCGACAAGGAGTACGAGAACCTGCCCACCGAGACAGCCCCCTGCTGCAAGCCCGTCCAGGGCGACCAGGTGGTGGGCATCGTCCAGGACGACCGCATCATGGTGCACCGCACCAACTGCAAAGAAGCCATGCGCGAGATGGCCAACCACGAGAACCACATCGTCCGCGCCAAATGGCGCCCCGGCGAGCAGCTCTCCCTGCTGACAGGTATCTCCCTCACCGCCATCGACCGCAAGGGTCTCCTCCAAGAGATTACACACCACATCTCCTCCGAGCTCGACCTCAACATGCGCGCCATCACCCTCGAGACCTCCGAGGGCGTCGTACGCGGCATCATCATGCTCTACGTCAACGACGTGGAGAAACTCAACAGTCTTATCGAAAAACTCCAAGCCGTCGATGGAATCGAACAAGTGCAGCGCATCTGACGCCTTCCAGCGCCTCTCCGACATCTTGGACACCCTGCGCAAAGAGTGCCCCTGGGACCGCAAGCAGACCATGAAAAGCCTCCGCTACCTCACCATCGAGGAGGTCCACGAACTCAGCGAAGCGGTGATTGCCCTTAACGACCTTAAGGACTCTAAGGACCCTAAAGTCCTTAACGACCTCAAGAAAGAGCTCGGCGACCTTGCCATGCACATCCTCTTCTACTGCAAGATTGCCGAGGAGGAGGGGCTCTTCACTACCGCCGATGTGTACAACGCCATCTGCGACAAGCTCATCGCGCGCCATCCCTTCATCTACGACAAAGAGAACTATCACGGCGAAGACTGGGAGCAGCTCAAGATGCGCGAAGGCCGCAAGAACGTCCTCGAGGGCGTCCCCGACTCGCTGCCATCGCTCGTCAAGGCCGTCAGGATGCAGGAAAAGGTGGAAGGTGAAAGTGGAAAGGTGAAAGGTAAGATAGCTGACGCCGAGCAAGAACCTCTCACCTTTCACCTCTCACCTCTCACCTCTGAAGAGCAATTCGGTGAATTGCTCTTCTCTCTCGTCGACTGGGGTCGCCGCCACAGCATCAACGCCGACGACGCCCTCTGCCTAGCCAACCGCCGCTTCAAAGAAGCCCATTCCTGCTAAAATAAATTTGGCAGTTCCGTTTTTTATTTGTACCTTTGCCTCGATTTTCTTTAATTAAAAGGAAACCATAAAATAACATTATATATTAACCAAAAAATAACCTTATGAGAAAGTTTATCAACTTCGTGGCTCTAGCGGCACTGCTCTTCGTGCCGTCGCTAGCCATGGCACAAGGTACCGACTGCTCACAAGCGGTCGTTGTCACCTCGTCGACCCCCTTCACCGAAGGGTTCGAAAGCGGTAGTATGCCCAGTTGCTGGGCACAGACTGGTTCCTCTAGCAGTTACAGCTGGTCTGTCGCTACGGGCGACTACAGCACCGCTACTGGTGCCCATACCGGAACCTACAACGTAATGATCACCATCGGTTCTTACAGTGGCGACAAAACACTTATCACTCCCCTACTCGATCTCAGTGCTCTGAGTACCGGCCAGCTCACCTTCTGGCACGTGCAACGTGCCTGGGGTAGCGATGTGGATGAACTAATTGTCAAATACCGCACCTCGGAGACTGGCGACTGGACTGTGCTCGAGACCTATACTTCCGCTTACAGCACTTGGACCGAGGAGACCATCCTCCTTCCCAATACCAACGCCACCTATCAGATTGCCTTCGAAATGAATACCCACTACGGCTACGGTGTAGGTATCGATGATATCGTCATTGGAGCTCCTCCCACCTGCTTACCTGTCACCAACCTCACTGCCAGCGGTGTCACCAGCGACGGACTTACCCTCGGCTGGACTGATGCCATGAACACCGATGCATCCTACAGCATCGACTACTGGAAGAACGGCGGCGACACCACCACCGTCACCTCCACTACCACTTCCTACACCTTCAGTGGCCTTGACGCCAACACAAACTACCACTTCTCCGTCAAGGCCGTCTGCACGGCCGAAGACGCTTCGACATCCCTCGAGGGTAGCTTCCGCACCGCCTGCGGCGGCTCGGCCTGCGACTTGACGCTGCAACTCGGAGCTTCTAATTCCTATTGGTCCCCTTGGACCAACGGCGCCAAAATACAGCTCTGGCAAGACAATGAGCTGGTAGGAGCCTACAGCACTAGCGGTCCTGTCGAGGTGTGCGGCACCAGTCCCATCGTCGTCAAATACTCCGGTGCTTCCTCTTCCTTCTATGACAACTATGCCACCATCACCATTCTCGACGGCGGCGGCGTGACCGTCTATAGCGGCGGCAGCGGAGATACCCTCTGCACCATCACCACCCCCTGTCCCTCCTGCATCCCGCCGACGGCACTGGTAGCCACTCCCACCACCGACGAGATTACCTTCTCGTGGACACCGCGCAGCGACGCCAGCCAGTTTATCGTCTACCTCGGCGACTCGCTGGTGGACGACAACGTCACCGATACCTTCTTCACCTTCACCGACCTCACCGCCAATACAGCCTACGTCCCCCGTGTGCAGGCCGTCTGCACCACTGACGACAGCTCCTCCATCGCAAGCATCAATGTGCGCACCGAATGCGGCACCATCAGCCTGCCCTTCTTCGAGGACTTCGCCAACTACAGTTACGGCGCCTTCCCCCCGTGCTGGCATCGCGTCAAAGCCCATGGCGGCGACCCCTCGGTGAACACCGAACTCAGCGGCCTCAACGGCTCAATGTACATGTTCCTCCAGATTAGCGGCGACACCAACCTCTTCGTCTCCCCCTCGGCAGTGCCCCTGTCCGGCGACGATATCTTCGTGAGATATAAAGCCTTCATCAACACCGCCAGCGCCTATATCAAAGCCGGTGTGATGACCAACTACAACGACATGTCGACCTTCGTGATGCTCGACAGCGTCGGTGGCTACAACTTCAACAACACCTTTGAGGAGCGCGAGTTCAACACCGCTACCCTCAACGCCTCCGACTCGTACTACATCGCCTGGCTGTTCGTCGGTGCAGGCTACGCCCTAGGTGCCGTCGACGACATCACCATCACCGAAATCCCCGCTTGCTCCCGTGTGAACGGCATCGCCTTGGAATCTGTGGACAGCATCAGTGCCACCCTTTCTTGGATCGACCACGCCAACACCGGCACTACCTACACCGTCAGTTACTGGAAGGAAGGCACCACCGATACCCTTACCGCCAACGCCAGCGACACCTCTGTCGTCCTCAGCGACCTCGATGCCAACACGGTGTACAAACTCTTCGTGGTGGCCGACTGCGGCAGCGAGCCCTCTAATATCTTCAGCTTCCGCACCGAGTGCGGTCCCATCACGCTGCCCTTCTCCGACAACTTCGACAGCTACGCCAACGGCTACTGGCCTCCCTGCTGGCACCGCCTGCGTGCCCACGGCACTGATCCCAGCGTCAACGCCCAGTTCCACCACAGCGCCCCCCAGTCGATGTTCCTGCTGGCCATCAACGACACCACCCTCTTCTGCACTCCCTCGGCCGTTCCCACCACAGGCAACAACATCTATGTGCGCTACCAAGCCTACATGCAGTGGTCTTCCTCCTATAACGAGACCAAGTGGATCAAGGCCGGTGTGATGACCGACACCTCCGATATGTCGACCTTCATCGCCCTCGACAGCGTGGGATACCACAACTTCAACAATGTCTATGAGGAGCGCGAGTTCAACACCGCCAACCTCGACCCTGCCGCCACCTATTGGGTTGCCTGGATGTACTACAGCACCAACAACAGCTACGGCTACTATAACCGTGGCAGCATCGACGATGTCTATATCAGCGAGATTCCCTCGTGCCTGCGCGTGAGCGACATCGCTGCCGCCACCATCACCGCCGATACCATCGTCCTCACCTGGCTCGACAATGTCAACAACAACGTCAGCTACACCGTGAACTACTGGACCGCCACCAGCGACACCACCGAGGTCACCGCCACCGATACCTTCTATGTGTTCGACGATCTGGTCGCCAACACCCTCTACTACTTCAGCGTGGTGGCCAACTGCGGCAGCGAGGATGCCGAAGCCGTCACCGCCAGTTTCCGCACCGCCTGCGGCGCCACCCCGATACCCTTCAGCGAGGGCTTCGAGGATGCCAGCGCTCTCGCCTGCTGGCAGAAAGTTAACTGCGAAAGTGAAACCGGCCGCACCACTGGCAGCGCTGCCACCGGCGACGCCTGCTTCTCCTTCCATTGGTCCGCTAACCCTCCCCAGTACCTCATCTCGCCCGAACTCAGCAACACCGACAACGGCGTGAAAGTGGAATTCCAATACAAAGAATACTCTACCTCATATCCCGAAACCTTTAAGGTGGGCTACTCCACTACCAACAACGTCCCCGCCGCTTTCACCTGGGGCAACGAAATCTCTGCCACCATCAGCTACCAGACCTTCTCGGCCATCTATCCCGCCGGCACCAAGTATGTGGCCATCCAGTGCACCTCCAACGACCAGTACTATCTCTATATTGATGACATCAACTTCATGCTGCCGCCCTCCTGCATGCCGGTGTCAGCCCTCTATGCCGACGACATCACGGCTTCTGGCGCCACCCTCCATTGGACGGCTCCCGAAGGGGCAACCGACTTCTACCTGAAGGTCGACACCAACGATGCCATCCCGGTCTCCGACAACTCCTACACCCTCTCCACCCTCGACGCCCGCACCACCTACACCGTCAGTGTGGCCACCGACTGCAACGGCGACACCTCGGAATGGGTCTCCACTACCTTCACCACCGACTGCCTCAATGGCTCGTGCGACATCGTCATCTCCATGGTCGACCATGACATCTATAGCTGGGGTGCATCCGCTGGCGGCCGCGTTGCCACTTACCAGAATGGCCAGCTGGTCAAATACTCTAGCCTCACTAGCTACGCCACCTCGGGTGTCGACAGTGTCAACGTATGCTCGGGTATGCCTGTCACCTTCCGTTGGGCAAGCGGAGACAATACTTCTTGGGCTTCCGATTGGGCTTCCGATTGCGCCTTCACCATCTATGACGGCGCCGGCACAGAGATTTACTCCTGCAACTCGGCCGCAGGCCTCGACAGCCTGACCACCGTCGCCAACGCCTGCCCCAGCTGTCTGACTCCCACCGGCGTCCGCGCCATTGCCCTCGACAGCAACGAGATTACCTTCGCCTGGACCGAGAATCCCAATGTGGCCGAATACCTCATCTCCTTCAACGGCGAAGCCTACACCAACGGCTTTAACGGCAGCGAGACCGTCACAGGCCTCACCCCCAACACCGCCTACACCTTCAGCGTCCGCGCTGTCTGCGTCTCGGGTGTCGACACCTCGGCAGCCCGCACCATCACCGCCAAGACTACCTGTGGACAGATGGTACTGCCCTTCGTCGAGAGCTTCGAGGCCGATGCCACCGGCATCGCCCCCTCGTGCTGGAACGTCATCAGCGGCAGCCCCGCGGTAGCGGCCGCCAATTCCCACACCGGCAGCAAGTCGCTGACCGTGTCTAGCAACAGCATGATCGCCACCAGCCTGGTTCCCCTCGCCGGCGACAGCATCTATGTAGGCTTCTGGGCCAACCACTCCGGCGGTATCCTCGAAGTCGGCGTGATGACCGACATCACCAATGCCAGCACCTTCATCCCGCTGGCAACCAGCAACGGCACAGGCAGCAACTATGTACACCTCGAATTCAACACCGACACGCTGCCTCACGACAGCAGCTACTATGTCGCCTTCCGCAACTACAACTCCATATATGCCATCTATGTTGACGACATCAACATCCGCCAGAACGACGGCTGCATGTATCCCACCAACCTGACGGCCAACGCCGTGTCCAATGGCGCCGACCTCAGCTGGAGCTACAGCGGCACCATCGGCAGCTTCGCCGTCGAGTACCGCACCGCCAACGGCACCTGGAGTACCCCCGATGTCGTCACCGCCACCATAGCCACCCTCAGCAGCCTTGCTGCTTCGACAGTCTACGAGGCCCGCGTGGGTACCATCTGCGGCAACGACACCTTGTGGACCAACGCCGTCGCCTTCACCACGTCCTGCGCCCCGCAGCCCGTGCCCTATAGCGAGGACTTCGAGTCCTACGCCCAAGACGTGATGCCTCCCTGCTGGTCGTATGCCGACCCCAACGGCATCACCCACTGGGACGGCGGCTGCTTCTTCCGTGGCACTGGTAACTATACCACCTATCTGACAGGCCCCGCCAACTATGCCGTGCTGCCCGAGCTGGACGGCGAAATCGCCAAGCTGAAGATTGAGTTCGACGTCAAGGTCGGCACCATCGCCGAAGGCGACGGTCTCCTCATCGGTGTGGCCGATGCCGGCGGCACCCTGATAGCCTGGCTCGACACCCTGCAGGACCCCAACTTCTCGCGCAACCAACCTGTCCGCAAGACCATCTACTTCCCCAACTACAACGTCCCCCGCAATGCCTCCCGTGTGGCCTTCGCACAGTACCGCAGCTGGAGCGAATGGGCACTCATCGACAACATCAACATCGAGGTGCTGCCTAGCTGCTACCCCGTCGACAACATCGTCGGACACAACCTCATCGACCCCGAAGCCACCAACTTCACCTGGCATCCGGTAGGCGATGAAACTCAGTGGCAGGTCTATGTCGACACCGTCACCGTCGACATCGATGCTTTGGCGAACATGCCGGCCTCTAACTTCACCACCGTCTACGACACCACCTACGACATCCCCGTCGGTGCCATCCAGGGCGGCGGCATCTACAACTTCTTCGTCCGCGCCAACTGCGGCAGCGAACAGAGCAGCTGGATGAAATGTGAGTTCGGTGCCGGCACCGTCATCATGAGAAACAACACCATGGCCGACACCGTCGTGGGCTGCGGATTTGTGGTCTATGACAACGGCGGCCCCGTCGCCGGCTACCTGGCAGGAAGCAACTCCACCCTCGTCATCCGCAGCGCTGATGCCGGCAACCAGCTGAAAGTCTTCGGCGGCAAGTTCGGCTTCGGCGACGACATGGCCACGCTGACCATCTACGATGGCGTGGGCACCGGCGGCACCGTGCTCTACACCTACAACACCATCGGAGGTCGCGACACCCTGCTCAACACCAACCTCGCCACTTCCACTACCGGTGCGCTGACCATCACATTCATCTCCTCCGGCACCCGCTGCCACACCGGCTACGAACTCTATGTGCGCTGCACCGGTACCGCCTCCTGCCCGCGTCCCACCGAGCTGCAGGCTACGATGACCTCTGAGACCACCGCCGACGTGACCTGGAGCGGCACAGCCTCCAACTACAACTTCTACTACCGTCTCCGCGGCACCACCGCATGGACACGCCAGAACGTGGCCACCAACAGCATCTCGCTGACAGGCCTCGTCACCGACACCGTCTACGATATGTATGTCGTGGCCCTCTGCTCAGCTACCGACAGCTCGTCAGCCAGCGTGACACGCCAGATCAACACCCACTACGGTGCCCCTGTGACGCCCTGCCACGCCCCCACCGCTTTGACGGTTAGCGACATCACCGACAACAGCGCCGTCCTCAGCTGGACCGCCGGCAGCACCGAGACCGCCTGGCGCCTCGAGGTCAACGGTACCTTGGTGAACAACGTCACCACCAACCCCTACACCCTCACCGGCCTTACTGCCACTACCGCCTACACCGTCAAGGTGAAGGCCGTCTGCGACGACACCCATGAGAGCGAATGGAGCAACGCCATCATGTTCACCACCACTGAGGTGGGCATCGACAACGTGTATGGCAGCCACATCACCCTCTTCCCGAACCCCGCCAGCGCCACGGTGACCCTCACAGGCATCGAAGGCCAGGCCACGGTGTCGGTGGTCGACATGAACGGACGTGTAAGTGGAGAGTGGAGAGTGGAGAGTGGAAAACTCACTATCGATGTCAGTGGCTTCGCCCAGGGTGCCTACTTCGTCCGCATCACTGGCGAGCAGAACACCGCCATCCGCAAGCTCATCGTCAAATGACGATGGGCTTGCCCCACAACAAGAAAAGCCCCGCCGGATGGCGGGGCTTTCTTTGTTAATGCAGGAGAAGCAGCTTATTTGGCGGCTTTCTTCACAGCAGCTTTTTTCTTGGGAGCAGCCTTGGGGGCGGCGGCTTTCTTCACCGGAGCGGCCTTCTTGGCGGGAGCAGCCTTGGGAGCAGCAACAGCTTTCTTGGCGGGAGCGGCAACAGCCTTGGGAGCAGCAGCCTTCTTGGCAGCCGGTTTCTTGGCGGCGGGCTTTTTGGCAGCAGCCTTCTTGGCCACGGGCTTGTTGTAGCGCTGGCAATCCATGGGGGTGACACAGGTGCCAGTGGCACGGGCCACGAGGATGCGCTCCTCGAGCACCTCGGCGGCGCTGGCGCTGATCTCGGGAAGGGTACGGATGACCTTGTAGGCCTCGAATTTCATCTTGCGGCTGGTGTTACCCACGTGGGTGATTTCACCGTAAGCCTCGATGTAGTCGCCGGCATAGACAGGAGCCTTGAACTCCACCATGTCGTAGGCGCAGAAGAGACCCTCGTCGCCGTCCTGCTTGATGAGAAGCTCGGTGGCCACGTCGCCAAAGAGATGAACCATGTGGGCGCCGTCCACGAGATTTCCACCGTAGTGGGCGTCCTTGGCGCTCATGCGGACGCGAAGCATAGATGTAACTGCCATATTTCTTTAAGATTAAAAGTTTTAAAGATTTAAAGATTTAAAGATTAAAAGATTATTTTTGCTGATTTTCCTGCAGAAACCGGATAAGATTGTTGATACCAGCAGATATCATTCTGCATAAATCGAACAGCCGTTGTTGCTGTTCCATGCTGCAATATCCAAATTCTCCACAGAGATAAAGCATGCTGCGTACTTCTGCACTACTTCCTTTTGCAATATTGAGAAACCGGATATACGATGGTGCAGAACCACTTTCACTGCCTTCCGCAATATTGTTCATAATAGAGACCGAAGCCCTTTGGATTTGATCCCGTAAGCCCCAGTCTCTACTATTTTGCATCATTTCGTATATTTCCTTCGTCAGTTCTTTGGCCTGTTGCCAGATACTGAGTTCCTCGAAGTAGGCCATACGTCGCAAGAACTTTTTATCTTTTAATCTTTTTAACTTTTCATCCTTTGATGATGTAATCGACAAAGATACCGGGGGTCTTGACGTTTTCGGGAGCGATGCTGCCGGTCTTGACAATCTCCTGCGGCTCGACGATGACGGTGTCGGCGGCGGTGGCCATCATGGGGCAGAAGTTCTGGCTGGTGCCCTTGTAGACCAGGTTGCCTTCCTCGTCGGCGATGTTGGCGCCGATGATGGCGACGTCGGCATGGACGGGTTTCTCAAGGAGGTACTCCTTGCCGTCGACGGTCACCTTCTGCTTGCCGTTCTCGACCACGGTGCCGAGACCCGTCTGGGTCAGCACACCACCCAGGCCGGCGCCGGCGGCGCGGATCTGCTCGGCGAGGGTGCCCTGCGGCTGCAACGTCACCTTCAGCGTGCCAGCATTCATCTGGTCGATGGTGTTGTTGTTGGTTCCGATATGGGTGGCGATGAGTTCCTTCACCTGATGGTTGGTGATGAGTTTGCCAACACCCACCTCGGGATAGGCGGTGTCATTGCAGATAATGGTGAGGTCCTTTACGTTGCGGGCCACGAGTTCATCGATAAGGGCGATGGGGTTACCCACGCCGAGAAAACCTCCGACCATAACGGTCATGCCGTCGTGAATCTTGTCGGCGGCCTCTTTTACTGTGACAAATTTGTTCATGATATATACTATTTTACTTGTTGTTGCGTTAATAATTTCAAAATGCAAAAATACTATATTTTTGTAATATATAAAAAAAAATTTGCACGGGTGCCGAAATATGAGTACTTTTGCACTTGAAAAATAACAACTAAAAGGAAGATGAAGAAACCACTTATAGCCCTTGTAATCATGCTGATTGCCACTGTCGCCAACGCTCAGGAATACGTTGAAGCGGTGGAGAAATGGAAGGTGGCAGAGGTGTGGGGCAACAACTACCACGGGTGGGCTTTCCACCAGGATGTGGAGGTCGACTTCACCGTCGAGAACCAGGACGGCCGTTTCACCCCCACCGACGAGGAAATTGCCGACGCCGAATACCTGATACAGAAAAAACTGGCCTACGTCAACCGCGACCATGTCAACCAGGAAGGCCAGTGTCCCGTCATCGACGAGCATACGCGCCTCTACCGCCGCCAATATGTGGGCTTCACCAACAACCGCGGCGACCATATCATCTGGCTCAACGCCCTGTGGGACGACAACCTCACCGATGAGAAGCTGGCCTCCGACGTGCTGCTCACTGCCGGCGGATGCGGCCACTTCTGGCACATCAAGTGCAACCTCGCCACCCGCCAGGTCTACGGCCTCGAGGTCAACGAGAGCGGTGATATCCACTACTTGCCGCGCAAGAAGAAACCCGCCCCGCGCATCAGCCGTCCCAAGAGCTACGACAAAAGGCAAAAAGTGCGCATCACCGGCTATCGCAACGGCCAACCCGTCACCAAATAAATGGAACTCAAGAACCTCATAGTCAAGTTCGTCAAGTTCGGTCTCGTCGGTGCCAGCGGCGCCGTTATCGATTTTGGCCTGACAGCGCTTTGCAAAGGCATCTTCGGCGTACCCGAACTGCTGGCTAACGCCATCGGTTTCACTGTCGCCGCCACGAGCAATTACTTCCTCAACCGCGTATGGACGTGGAAAAGCACCTCCAAAGAGGTCGGCGTCGAATATGCCAAGTTCTTCTTCGTCTCCCTCATCGGACTGGGCATCAACTCCCTCGTTGTTTTCCTGCTGAAAGACATCAGCATCGTCCCACGCTTCTTCGACACCACGCTCGACTGGGACTTCTGGGTGGCCAAAGTCATCGCCACAGCCATCGTGATGGTGTGGAACTTCCTGGCGAACAACTTCTTCACCTTCCGCAAAAAAGATGAAAAGATGAAAAGATGAAAAGGGACGACAACTTTTAATCTTTTAAGCAAAGCGACCTTTTAAACTTTTAATCTTTTAAGCAAAGCGACCTTTTAAACTTTTAATCTTTCAAGCGAAGCGATCTTTTAAACTTTTAATCTTTCAAGCGAAGCGATCTTTTAAACTTTTAATCTTTCAAGCGAAGCGACCTTTTAAACTTTTAATCTTTTAAGCAAAGCGACCTTTTAAACTTTTAATCTTTCAAGCAAAGCGACCTTTTAAACTTTTAATCTTTCAAGCAAAGCGACCTTTTAAACTTTTAATCTTTCAAGCGAAGCGACCTTTTAAACTTTTAATCTTTTAAGCAAAGCGACCTTTTAAACTTTTAATCTTTCAAGCAAAGCGACCTTTTAAACTTTTAATCTTTCAAGCGAAGCGACCTTTTAAACTTTTAATCTTTTAAGCAAAGCGACCTTTTAAACTTTTAATCTTTCAAGCGAAGCGATCTTTTAAACCTTTAAAACCCACAATATCATGGAAATCTTATCCAACCGCATCCTCAATATGGCTGAGAGCGAGACTCTCGCCATGACTGCCAAAGCCCGCGAGCTCAAAGCCCAGGGCAAAGACGTCATCAGCCTCTCCATCGGCGAGCCCGACTTCAACACCCCCGAGGTGGTGAAGGAAGCCGCCAAGAAAGCTATCGACGAAAACTTCACCCACTATCCCCCGGTGCCCGGCTATGCCGACCTCAAGGAAGCTATCTGCACCAAGCTGAAGCGCGACAACGGCCTCGAGTACAAGCCCGAGCAGATTGTCGTCAGCACCGGCGCCAAGCAGAGCCTCTTCCAGGTCGTGCAGTGCCTCATCAACCCCGGCGACGAGGTCATCATCCCCACCCCCTTCTGGGTCTCCTACAAGGAGTTCGTCCGCCTCGCCGAGGGTAAGTGCGTCTTCGTGAAGACCAAACTCGAGAACGACTTCAAGGTCACCCCCGAGCAGCTCGAAGCCGCCATCACCCCCCGCACCAAACTCATCATGTTCTCCTCCCCCAGCAACCCCACCGGTATGCTCTACACCAAAGAGGAGCTGAAGGGTATCGCCGAGGTCGTCGCCAAGCATGAGAACCTCTTCGTCATGGCCGACGAAATCTACGAGCACATCAACTTCGTGGGCAAACACGAGTCGATAGCCCAGTTCCCCGAGGTCAAGGAGCGCGTCATCACCGTCAACGGTGTCGCCAAGGGCTTCGCCATGACCGGCTGGCGTATCGGCTTCATCGCCGCCCCCACGGTCATCGCCAAGGCCGCCAACAAGCTCCAGGGCCAGGTGACCAGCGCCACCTGCTCCATCGCCCAGAAAGCCACCGTCTGCGCCATGCTCATGGACCCCAAGACCAGCAAGGACATCATCGACATGCGCAACATCTTCAAGATGCGCCGCGACATGGTCTACCAGCTCCTCTGCGACATCCCCGGCCTCAAGGTCCGTCTCCCGCAGGGCGCCTTCTACTTCTTCCCCGATGTGAGCAGCTACTATGGCAAGTCGTTCAACGGCAAGAAGATTGAGAACTCCACCGACATGGCCTTCTACCTCCTCAACGAGGCCAACGTGGCCACCGTCATGGGCTCCGCCTTCGGCGACGACAGCTGCATCCGCCTCTCCTACGCCACCAGCGAGGACCTCCTCCGCGAAGCCCTCCGCCGCATCAAAGAAGCCCTGGCCAAACTGCAATAGCAGACAAACAAAAAACCTATAGATAAGGCACTGTCTTGAAAGACAGTGCCTTTTTTGTTATTTTTTATCGCCTCATACATAGCATATTACAAAATATACACTTCCTCAACCCCTGCATAACTCCCACTAAACCAATACCAAAGTAAGAGCAGAGTAAGAGGGGAGTAAGAGAGGAGTAAGACCTAGAGGCTTAAAGGTCTGAAAATCAAGCCCCATTTTTAAGGTTATGTTAAGTAGGATTGAGAGGGCGGGGACAAAAAAAGGAGGGCGCCCGCATCCGCGGGCGCCCTCAAAGGCCTTCTCATACGCTTTTAGTCGGCCTCGTAGATGAGCAGCTTGGCTTCTTCGGGAATCCAGAGGAAGAGTAGGGGATCCTTGTCGCCCTTCTTGCTGATCCAGCATCCGCCACTCTCGGCGTCGATAACCATGTTGCAGTATTTTCTGTGAATCTTCTGCTCGGCCAGCAGGTGGTCTTCGTTGTCGTAGACCTGCAGGTAGGTGTCGCCGCCGTCGCGGACGATGGCATACATGATGTCTCCGCTGATGCCGTAGGTGACCATGTCGACATTGTAGGTATCTTGGACGTACTGGCGGACCACGACGACGTCGGTCACATGGTAGTCATACCAGTAGCTGTTGCAGTAGAGCCAGAAGCCGGGCCAGTAGAGGTGACGCAGGGGCAGGGGATCCCAGAAGACGGGGTGGCAGTGGACCCTGTAGCCGTGCCAAGGATGGTGGAAGTAGGGGGCAGGGCGTATCGGACGGTGGCTGGGAGGCATCGGACCGGGATGGCCGGGGCGTGCATAGCCTGCGCTGCGACCCGAAGGATGGCCCGTGGGACGGCCGCTGACGCCGGCAACCGTCGGGCTGCCGCCGCGTTGCACCGCGGGGCCACTACCGGGGCCGGCACTGGGACGTGCAGGGGCACCACTTCTGACGGCACCACCACGGTCGGAACCCGGGGCCGGGCGCACTCCCGTGCCACGGGAGACGCCGCTGCTGCGGCTGACGCTACTGTTATAGCTGTCACGGCTCACTCCCGTGCTGCGGACAGGAGCAGCACTGTGGCTGCTGCGACTCGGGCTGCTGTAGCTGCTCGAACTGCGCGAGGGGGCACTGTAGCTACGGCTGCTGGTTGAACTGCTACGGCTCGGAGCGCTATAACTACGGCTCGGAGCGCTGTAGCTGCGGCTGCTGCTTGAGCTACTGCTGCGACTGGGAGCGCTGTAACTACTGCTGCTGCGACTGCTGGAACCGCTGAACGAGCTGCGACTGCTGGAACCGCTGAACGAGCTGCGGCTGCTGCTACTGGGGCTCGACGAACGGCTCACCGACGAGCTGTGTCCGCCACCACTGCGGCCACCGCCACCTCTCTGGGCCAGCGCAGGCGCGAAGCTCAGCGCCAAGCCTATCATCGCTACGGTTAAGATTCTTGAAGTTTTCATATCTTTACTCCTTTCTTGTTTGTTTTTTTCTGTTTCGGGGGAACACACTTTCGCGTTCCTTTTCGGATGCAAAAATAGACAAAAAAACCGGGGAAATTTCCCCGGTCTTCACATATTTTTCCCTGAGGCTATCCGATGGAGCATCCCTCGGTGACCTTTTGGCTGGGTGTAACTAGCACTAAACGACCATCTTTGTCCTCGGCACTGAGGATCATGCCCTGACTCTCGACGCCCTTGAGTTTGCGCGGCGGGAAGTTGGCGATGAAGCACACCTGCATGCCGACGAGCTTCTCAGGCTCGGGGTAGTACTTGGCGATGCCGCTGACGATGGTGCGGGTGCCCATGCCGTCCTCAATCTTGAACTGGAGGAGTTTGTCGGCTTTCGGCACCTTCTGACATTCTAATATGGTACCCACGCGTATATCCATCTTGCCGAAGTCGTCGATGGTGACATTCTCTTTCACCTCGGCGGGCTTCCAGGCGTTGAGTTCGTTCTGGGCCTTGGTGGCCTGCAGCTTGTCGACCTGGGCCTGGATGGTCTCGTCGCTGATCTGCTCGAAGAGCAGCTCGGGCTTCTCGATGGTGTGGCCTTCCATCAGGATGTCGGCACGGCCGGCGTCTTTCCAACCCAAGGCCTGCAGATTCATCATGCGGTGCATCTTGTCGGCCGTGAAGGGCAGGAAGGGGGCACAGAGCACGGCGAGGTTGGCGCAAATCTGCAGCGAGAGGTTCATCACCGTGGCGGTACGCTCGGGGTCGGTCTTGATGAGCTTCCACGGCTCCGTGTCGGTGAGGTATTTGTTGCCCAGACGGGCCAGGTTCATCATCTCGGCGAGGGCCTCGCGGAAGCGGTAGGTCTCGATGCTGCGACCGATACGCTCGGGGAAAGTAGCCAACTCACGGATGACCTCTTCGTCCTGTGCGGATAAATTGCCCTGTGCGGGCACGCACCCGCCGTAGAACTTATGCGTCAGCACGAGGGTACGGTTGACGAAGTTGCCGAGGATAGCTACCAGCTCGCTGTTATTCTTCAGTTGGAAATCCTTCCAAGTGAAGTCGTTGTCCTTGGTCTCGGGAGCATTGCTGCAGAGGGTGTAACGCAGCACGTCCTGCTTGCCGGGGAACTCCTGCAGGTACTCGTGCAGCCAGACGGCCCAGTTGCGCGAGGTGCTAATCTTGTCGCCTTCGAGGTTGAGGAACTCGTTGGCAGGCACGTTGGCAGGCAGGATATAGCTGCCGTCGGCGTGGAGCATCGAGGGGAAGATGATGCAGTGGAAGACGATGTTGTCCTTGCCGATGAAGTGCACCAGCTTGGTGTCCTTCTCTTTCCACCATTTCTCCCAGTCGTCGCCCTTGAGCTGCTTGGTGAAGCTAATGTATCCGATGGGGGCGTCGAACCACACATACAGCACCTTTCCGTCGGCACCCTCGACGGGCACCTTGACGCCCCAGTCGAGGTCGCGCGTGACGGCGCGGGGCTGCAAGCCCGCGTCAATCCACGACTTGCACTGACCATAGACATTGGTCTTCCAGTCGCCCTTGTGACTCTCGAGAATCCACTCGCGCAGCCACGGCTCGTCCTGGTCCAGGGGGAGGAACCAGTGCTTGGTCTCCTTGAGGACGGGCTTCGAGCCGCTGAGGGCGCTCTTGGGATTGATGAGGTCGGTGGCGTTGAGGGAGGTGCCACAGGCTTCGCACTGGTCACCATAGGCGCGCTCGTTGCCACAGTGGGGGCAGGTACCGGTGATGTAGCGGTCGGCCAGGAAGCAGCCAGCCTCCTCGTCGTAGTACTGCTGCGACACTTTTTCGACGAACTTGCCCTCCTCATAGAGCTTTTTAAAGTAGGCCGCGGCGGTCTCGTGGTGCTCCTTGCTGCTGGTACGGCTGTAGATATCGAAAGAGATGCCCAACTCGGCGAAGCTGTCCTTGATGATTTTGTGGTAGCGGTCCACGATGTCCTGCGGCGTGACGCCTTCCTTGCGGGCCTTGATGGTGATGGGCACGCCATGCTCGTCCGAGCCACCGATGAACATCACCTGCTCGCCCTGGGCACGCAGGTAACGCACATAAACGTCGGCAGGCACATAGACACCTGCCAGGTGGCCGATATGCACCGGACCGTTGGCATAAGGCAGCGCCGACGTCACCGTATAGCGCTTATACTGTTTGTCTTTGTCAGTGTAAACCATTGTGATTGTGTTAATGTGTTAATTCGTTAATGTGTTAGTGGCTTGCGCAAGCATCACTCACGCATTTACACATTCCCACATTTACGCATTCTCTTCTTTCTTCTCCTCCTCCGGATCGTCGAAGGTGATCTTCTCGGCGGCCAGCAGGATGTTGTACCACGCGAAGAGCTTCTTCACGTCGGAGGCGTGGACGCGCTCACGGTCGTAGTCGGGCAGCACGGCACCCAGCAGGTCGAACATCTCCTTGCTGTCGGCCTTCTTGGGGTCGAAAGCGGTGGCTTTGCCGTCGAGGTGCTTGTATATGGCCTGCATCACGTCCTCCAGGGGACGCTCGTCGCTGTCGGTGAAGAGACGTATCTCGCCCAGCGAGCTGATACGGTCGTTCTTGAAGACGGGGTACTTCTGTCCCGAAACGAGGTTCTTCACGATAGCGCCGCCCTTGGTCTGCGACACCAGTTCACTCAGATCCGGCTTGCCGGAAATCACTAAGATGTTTGTCAAATCCATTTTTAGTACTTGATTTAGTTAATGAAAAAAAATAACGCGGAATATATATTTATATTGCTTTACAGATTGAATTTTATTAAAAGAAAACCCCTACGGGGTATAAAAATCATGTGCATCTTGGTGTGCTATTAAACGAAATCCCCTACGGGGAATCCCTACGCCGTAGGCGTTTTCTTTTAATAGCAACTTCTATATCTCATCCGCCCTCCCATTCCCCGTTAGGGGATTTCTTTTCATCGATGGTAGCGGCGGAGGCCGTCGATGGGGTCGGCCAACACATCCTGTATTTCCAGGCCATGCTCCCGGGCCACGATGTCGAGCAAGGGCCTGATATGGGCAGCGAATCCTCCCACAAGGTACAGTTTGTCACTGTACGACAGCCTCTGCAGCCCTTCGAGCTGATAACTGTACCAGTCATACAGACAGGTGAGTATCTCCGACGAGCAGTAGCCGTCGTTGATATGTTCCACAGCAAACTGCGCCAGCGAGGCCAAGAAGCGGTTGGCGTTGGACTGGTGGTAGACGGCATCCAGGAACTCCTCCTTGGTCTGAGGATATGACTCATGGAATCTGCCACTTAAATTCTTCGGCATAAGCCCTGCAAGGTAGTCCTGCAGCAGCCTCCGTCCCACATGGTTGGCGGAGCCATGGTCGCCGAGGATATACCCCGTGCTGACGGCCTGGAGGGCTATCTTATCGCCATCGTAGTAGCAGGCGTTGCTGCCGGTGCCGAGGATGCCGACAAGGCCGCGTTCCCGTCCGCAGACGGCGCGGCAGGCGCCCAGCATGTCGGTCTCCACATGTATATCGCTTGTTCCAAAGGCTTTAAACAGCAATGAGGCCACACGCTCCCGCTGCTGCTCGCTACCGCAGCCGGCACCGTAGAAATAAATTGAAAATTGAAAATTGCAAATTGAAAATTTATTTCTCACTGTCTGGCAGGCGGCGAGGAACGCCTCGTCGGTGGTGAAATGGGGGTTCAAGCCCTCGGTAACTATCTTGTTACCAGACTCCACCTCCATCCACGTGGTCTTCGTGCTCCCGCTGTCGGCAATCAACGTCATATCTTTCTTTTTAACGGCGAATTTTTCTAATTTAACGAATTTCTGCTTACACAAGTCAATTTAAGGCTAATTACGCGAATGCCGCTCGCTCTGCTGCGGCTTGCCTGCCGTCAGGCCATTTAGCGTAATTCGCTTGTAATTATGTGTTGCGCAGCCATTAGTTTAATTTGTATAATTCGCCGTTCCCTAGATTATTCCGATAATCTCGTTGATATCCTTGATTCCATGGCGTTTGCAGTAGTCCTCGAGGCCATCGACGATCTTCATGGTAATAGCAGGATCGATGAAGTTGGCCGTGCCCACCTGGATGGCTTTGGCACCCACCATGAGGAACTCCAGGGCGTCGGCCGCCGAGGCGATGCCACCCAGTCCGATGACGGGAATCTTCACAGCATGAGCCACCTGCCACACCATGCGCACCGCCACGGGCTTCACGGCGGGACCGCTGAGGCCGCCGGTGATGGTGCTGAGGTAGGGACGCTGCCGTTCCACATCCACGGCCATGCCGAGCATGGTGTTGATGAGACTCACGCTGTCGGCGCCGGCATCCTCCACGGCCTTGGCGATGTCAACGACACTGGTGACATTGGGTGTGAGCTTTACTATCAGCGTCTTGTGGTACACCTTGCGCACCTCCGAGACCACCTGTGCCGCCATCTCAGGGTTGGTGCCGAAGCCCATGCCACCCTTCTTGACGTTGGGGCACGAGATGTTAAGCTCGATGGCGGGAATCTTCTCCAACTCGTCGATCTGCGACGCCACGTCGCAGTATTCCTCGATGCTCGAGCCGCTGACGTTGACGATGATATTGGTGTCTAAATGCTTGATTCTATGATACACCTCTTTGCAGAACTTCTCCACGCCGCCGTTCTGCAGACCCACGGCGTTGAGCATGCCCGAAGGGGTCTCCGCCATGCGGGGATAGGGGTTGCCCTCTCGGTGAGAGCCCGTGGTACCCTTGACGATGAAGCCACCCAGACGCTCCAGGTCTACGAAGTCGGCGAACTCCTCGCCGTAACCAAAGGTGCCGCTGGCCGTCATCACCGGATTCTTAAGACTGAGATTATGAACTTTAACTGCTAACATATCTCTAATGTGTTAATGTGTTATTTCGTTAATGTGTTAGTGGCTTGCGCAAGCATCACTTACGCATTTACACATTTACGCATTTACGCATTTTCATACCATTTCTTCATTGTCGTGATGTCGAACACGGGGCCGTCCTTGCAGACGCAGCGGTGGCCTTGGTCGGTATCGGTCACGCAGCAGAGGCAGGCACCCACGCCGCAGGCCATCATGTTCTCCAGGCTCACCTCGCAGCATATGCCACGCTGGGCAGCACTGCGGGCCACGGCCTTCATCATCGGCGTGGGGCCACAGGTGTAGATCATGTCGTAGGACTCTGAGAAGGCGGGATGTTCCACCACCAGACCCTTGTGCCCCATCGAGCCGTCGTCGGTGGCGATACAGAGACGTCCGTAGGGCTCGAACTCCTCGCGCACGGGGATGAGCTCGGCCGTGCGGCCACCCAGCAGGATGGTACAGCTAACACCCTTTGCTTTCAGCGATTTGGAGAGGTGCAGCAGCGGCGCAATACCCGCTCCACCGCCCACCAGAAGAGCGGAGAGTGGAGAGTGGAGAGTGGAAAGAGGGATGGTAAAGCCGTGACCAAGGGGGTAGACCATATTCAACTTGTCCCCCACCCCAAGTTCGGCGAGCTTGCGGGTGCCGTTGCCGACTATCTGAATAAGAAGGGTCATGGTGCCGCGGGCCTCGTCGACGTCGTGTACCGAGATGGGACGTCGCAGCATCACCGCACGTTCTCCCTCCACCTGCACCTCGACAAACTGTCCCGGTGCCACGGGCTGCATCTTCCCTCCGTGTTCCAACACCAGGGAGAAGTAGCGGCTGCCCAGCTGCCGACGCTCTAAAACCCTGAAATCGTGTATCTCTTTCATATTTTTCATACTGGATTAATGCTGCAAATTTACATATTTTTCGCGAAACAGAAAAAAAAATGAAATATCCACCTTCCGGCACGGGGCCAGCACAAAGAAAGCCCCCGCCTCCGGAATCGGAGGCGGGGGCTTTGCCGACAGGTGCGGCACGGGTGGCTACTGCACCAGGAGCTTGCGGGTGACGGTGCCCATGGGGGTGCGGGGCAGAGGCTTTGATATTCAATCCACCCTCACCTTGGGACGCTGGTAACCGCCGCCATAGGCGATACCTATCGAAATGTTCATCGACCAACCGCGGAGGTTCGCACCGCTCTTCGGGTAGTCCTGATACATAGCATAGAGACGGGTCTCGATGCTCCAGTGGCTGAGCTCGGCACTATAAGCCGACGAAAAAAGATTCTTCGTCGGCAGTCGATGGCGCGACCAGAAGTGGTGACGAAGAGAGATACCCACCACGGGGCCATGGCTTTCCACCTGTGCCAGTTCTCCGTCGCCAGCCGTCAGGGTGTGCGACCCGGTACTCCAGCCCACCATGGGCGTCAGCGTGCGCACGGGGTTGTCGACGACACGGTAGCCGTAGAAAATCATCGAGTTCGCGAACGGTGCCGACGCACCTGCGCTAACCGTATGGGTGCTGCCGTCACGCGACTCGAAATAGAGCGGCCATGATGCCGAAGAGCTGCTGATGGTGAACGACGAAACGAAGAGGTGGCGTCCGTACCCCAGCTCGAAACCGAGGTCGATGCCCATGCCGCCCTTGAAATAATCCGCCACGTCGCCGAAGTTGACATGGCCGTCGGCTCCGAGATAGACAGCGCCGATGAAGCGTCGGGGGCCGTAATCTGGACGCGGTTCCGTCGCATACTCCACCAGGCGCTCGCCCGACGAGTGCCTCCACGCCGCCAGTGCCGCCGTGTCGGTGCCTTGCGCGGTGCCGGTGCCGAGGGTGAGTAGCTTGTCCGAGAGGCTGGCTTTGGACATCGTCAGTGCTGTCTCGGGGTCGCAGCCCTCGAGAAGCACCGTCGCTAGGTGGCGACGTTCGGCTTCGACGAGGTCGAGACACACCTGCAAGTAGCGCAGGCGGGCGTCGCTGCGGCTACCAGCGTCCACCCAGCTTTCGCGCTGGTCCATGCCACCCACAGCACGCCAGTAGATGCTCCGCACGCCGTCGGGGGCCGTTGCCGTGTCTTCCACATATCCAAGGCTGTAGGCAAAGTGGCAGGCCGTGCCGTCGGGCGAGGCGACGGAGGTGATGTCGTCCCATGTCAACGGCCCCTCGGCCCACTGCCTGATATTCTCCTGCGCCACCGCCGCAGAGCACATCAGCATAAGCGCCGCGGCAGCTATAACCCTGTAATTCTTCATGATTGTTTGTTTTTTTTATTTTAGTTGTTGTTAGTCGTTTTTCACCTCTCCACTCTCCTCCCCAGCGAGTCATAGGTCCCGTACGGAGGCCACATCTTGATGTCGCGCATCTCCGGAGTGGGAGGGAACGCCAATTGCCAGTCTAGCCGATACAAGTCATTCAATGTCAAATCATACCGTTGCGATACCATATAATTATTTTTTACATAATCCCATCCATAAGCAGCCAAAGAATCTGCATTGTACACAAACACGATAAGAACCTCCATACTATGAAACAAGCTCTCGTATGAAGTCCTAGACCAGAAAGCAGCATCGTTAGTAGTATTCGATTCGACTTTATAATTCCAACCTGGCGTCGTGACATTCTGTTGATGCAAAAGTGAGGTATCTGGATAATAGAAACTTCTGTCAACATATATATCATAATCAGCTGCGTTATGAAATACAATGTTAGTGTGTCGAGTATCACTTTCGCTGACACAATTCATCGCCATAAGGGACAAACTGCCACATAGTGCAAAAAGGATTTTCTTCATAATATCTTCTTTTGATTTTTAATCTTTATAATTCTCTAACATTACAGAAAACGGTATCGTCAACGCTCTTGATACCATCATAGCATGTGCCCATGAAATGAGCCCAAATTTTGTCATAGATTTTTTCATAGTGTTGTCATTTTTATAACGTTAAACAATTAATTTTATTGTACCTGTTTCCAAATTATCTAATGGCGATGCAGGTGTAAATATGGGACTTCGGGTCGTACGTTATCGTGACGCTGTATCCGCTGGTGGCCATCTTGTCGCACCATTCGATGGCATCGTCCTCGCTGGTCGTTGTATAGGTAACTGTCTCCTTGGTGGCGGAGGTCCGCGAAACGCCCTCTCTCTCAAAGGCCACACTATGACCCTCCCTGGCCAGGGCCGTCATCCTGCGAAGGAAAGCATTCCAAGCTCTCTCTCCGACAATGATTTGCGTGTGCCGCTCCCCGTCAATGGTGTAGTGCACCGTGTAACTGGCGACAGATTCCTCAATGGAGGTCTGCGGGGTAAAAGGATCCTCTTTCTGGCAACCGGTTGCCGTTGCCACGAGCACTGTGAGAAGTGCCACTGCAATAACTTTTTTCTTCATAACTAATCTTTTTTTATTAATTGGTTGTGCAATATTGCCTTTCTCTGGTTGTCTTCCGTGACGTCGAAAACGGTAATGGTACGCTTGAAGTACGAGTACGCCACCATGTCGACCTTCGTGAATGACGTGTCTATCACCATCTCGGGATGCCCTTTAGCTATGTATTTCACTATTACGCGACTGCTGTCCCCGTAGAAGAGGGCCTCGAGTTCCTCGGGTATGGCGGGCAGTTTGAAGTCTTTCTGCAGGACACACCATGCACTGTCATCCGTGGCCTGTAGCAGGGTGACGTCCACAAAGACCGTGTCGTTGATTTTCTTGTCTTTTATGAATGCTGCGCGGATACCTGGAACATCGCAGTATCTGCGGTAGAGCTCACTGCACTCATCAAGAGGCACGGTCCGGCTCATGCGCACTGCCAAGGCCGTCGCCGTGATGACGGCGGCACACATCACCAAAGTGACGACTCCCAGTTTTATCCACTTGTTTCTCATAATAGTTCAAGTATCCAGTCCACCTCGTCCTCTGCCTCCTTGGTATTCGCAAATTCGGTGACATGGGTCTTGCCGTCGGCCATCTTATTGGCAACGACCGCCACGGTGGGGTACACTGTCATCAATGCCAATAGGCACGACAGTGCGTAATGCCGTGTCGTCCACCGGCGCTCAGCATGCCTCCGACGGCTCATCTCGGCACCTACGACGGCAGGTCTCGCAAGCCGCGACAGATGGTCATGCCACGCCTTACGATAGCCCTCATAGTCGATTTCATCCATTTTGTCCTTCATCTTTGTACATATTTACTAGTTTCTCCTTTATCCGGTGTCTCATCGTCGAGACATTGGTCTCGCTGATATTCATGCATCGCGCCGTCTCCGCCACAGTCTTCCCTTCGAGATGGAAGATGACCACTTCGCGTTCCCGTGGCGGGAGATCGTCTATCAGCCGGTAGAGAGTCTCCACCCGCGGGTCGACGCCGTCGTCGTCAGCAACCTGATCCTCCGCCTGCGTCAACGGAAGAAACAACCTCCGTCGCACCCTCTCGCTCCTATAGTGGCTGACAACCACATTGTGTGCCAGGCGGTAGCTCCATGCCATCAGGTCGCCTTCCTCCTTGTATCGGTCGGCCTTGCTCCACAACCTATACATGATGTCACTGTACACGGCATCCTGCTGTTGCTTGTCATGGGGAAAGAAAGCAACACACAAGCCGAAGAGATGCTCTCCGCATTCCTCCTCGACGCGTCTCAATAATTCTTCACGTCGCCTGTTGAGTTCTTCCCGTTCTTTCTTCCTCATGTCATGCCATAGTTTGGCCTTTCTATATATACTACGCTTGAGGGGGTCGATTTCTCACACTCGATTATAATGTTTAACATTATTTAACGTTAGTAAAGCTCGCTCATTCAACCTATAGCAATGATTGACTGCATCTTAATTTTCAGCGACAACCAAGGCACAAAGAGCTGCATTCTTTATGCAGTCCGACCGGAAAGACAGGGGGGGGAAAACTATTCCCTACGATGGTTATTTGGAGGAGCGGCGGAAGAGGCGCTGGAAGAATTTACGCCAGGAGGAGCCGTCGAAGAACGACGAGTCGGTGGTGGCCTGGAGGGTGAGGACGATGCCTATGGGCAGCATCACCAACGAGGAGAGCCACATACCCTCGGGACCCAGGGCCGACTCACGGACGGCTTTCTCGGCAATCATGCCGACGACATAATAAAGGACGAAGAAGCCCACAGAGGCCACCAAGGGGAGGCCCAAACCGCCCTTGCGGACTATGGAGCCGAAGGGGGCACCGATGAGGAAGAGCAGCAGACAGGCCACCGAGAGGGTGAACTTGCGGTGCAACTCGATGTAATGGCGGTTGATGAACTCGCGGTCGGCCTCGAAAATCTCGGCGTGCATCTTGGCGTCCTGCGCAGCACCGACGGCCATGTTGCGTGCATGGAGGTAGACCCTGTCGCGCTCGCGCGACGGCAGGGCGGAGATGCGCTTGCCGAGGTCAAAGGCTTTGTCTGCCCGCGGCAGGGAGTCGGCACCGAGATACTGCTGCCAGCCACGGAAGCCCAGAAGGATGCTCTCGCGGTATTCAGCGATGCGCTTGTCGAGCGCCCGCTGCAAGCCGTCGATGGAGGTGTCGAGCTGAGCGACGTTCTTCATCTGGTAGCTACCCTTGAAGCTCTCGTCGTCGGAGCGGTTGAAGGCAAAAGACGAGATATCGATGTTGATGGACTGCTCGCCGAAGCCTATGGTGGTGAAGGGGCGCCGCGAGAAGTTCTCGCCGTTGCTGAGCTCGGAGTAGGAATAGCCGTCATAGAGGGTGAAGCGCAGGTTGTTGCCGTCGGCCGAGAGCTGCATGGTGCCGTGCTTGGCGACGACGACATTGACCTCGCGCGAACCACGCGAGTGGTCGTAGATGACCACATCCCTGAGGTCGCGGCCATCGTCGCGCTTCTCGCCGACACGTATCACATAGCCGTCGAGGTCGGTGTAGTACTCGCCGGCACGGATGTTGACGGCGGGTTTCTTGCGCGTGATATCGTAGAGCGTGGAGCGGTATTTGAGCATGGCCGTAGGCATGACGTTGTTGCCGAAATAGAAGGCCACGCCCGTGAGCAGCAGCGCCACAAAGGCCATGGGTGTCATGGCGCGGCGCACGGAGATGCCGCCGGCTTTCATGGCCACGAGCTCGTATTTCTCGCCGAAGTTGCCCATCGTCATGATGGAAGCGAAGAGCACAGCGATGGGCAGCGCCATGGGCACGAAGGTGGCGGAGGCGTAGAGCAAGAGCTCGGCGATGACGCTAAACTCGAGACCTTTGCCCACCAGATCGTCGACATACTTCCACACGAACTGCATCAGCAGCACCAACACCGAGAGGGTGAAGGTGAGTGCCAACGGTCCGATGAAGGAACGGAGTATGAGACGGTCGATTTTCTTCATGTTTAAAGGTTTAAAAGGTTTAAGGGGTTTTAAAAGTTTAAAAGGTGACAGGTCGTTGGAGAGACCCTTTTTAACCTTTTAAGCAAGGCGACCCTTTTCAACCCTTTCATATTAGAAGTATTGAGACAGCCAGCGCCAGATGTCGTTGCCGTTGGCGAAGACCATCAGCGCCAGCAGGAGGAACATGCCGATGTTCTGTGCCACGGAGAGGAACTTGTCGGAGGGTTTCCTGCGGGTGACAATCTCCCAGAGGGTGAAGAGGATGTGTCCGCCGTCGAGACCCGGGATGGGGATGATGTTCATGAAGGCCAGGATGATCGCCAGAAGGGCCGTAAGCATCCAGAACGACTGCCAGTTCCACTCGTTGGGGAAGAGGCTCGCCATAGCGCCGAAGCCACCGAGATTCTGCACGCCGCCGGGCTCGAAGAGCATCTTGAGCGACGACACATAGGTGGAGAGGGTCTCCCAGCCGTGGCTGATGCCCGCAGGGAACGACTCGAAGAAGCCGTAGTCGACATGGGTATAGCGGAAATAGTCTTCGCCCGATTTGTTATAAACGCCCATGCGGCCGTTGGAAGGCACGTCGAGCATCAGACGGCCCTGGCGGCCGTCACGGTAGTAGACCACCTCGACCGACTGGCCAGCATGGGCCTTGAGGGCCGCCACCACCTGGTGGTGGTAGATGGCGCTGTCGCCGGCGACGCACACCACGCTGTCGCCCTTCTGCAGGCCGGCCTTGAGGGCCGCCGAGCCACTGGCGAAGTCCTTGATGACGAAGGGCACCTGCGGCTCCATGGCATATTTGGCCTGGCCACGGCTGATGTTCTCGCGGATGTGGCCACTCATGTGGAGCTCGACGAGCGAGTCGCCGCGAAGCACGGTGACCATCTGCGGGTCGCCGAGGACCAGGTTGCTGATGGCGCTGTCGAAGCGTAAGCATTCACGGCCATCGATAGCGTAGACGATGTCGCCATCGTGGAAGCCCTCTTGCTGCAGCACCTCATGGTAGTGGTAGCCATAGGTGGCGTTGCGCAGCGGCAGCTCGTCCTTGCCCCAGTTGAAGAGGATGAGGGCATAGAGCAACAGGGCGGAGACGAAGTTGACGAGGACGCCGCCCGAGATGATGCAGAGGCGCTGCCAGGCAGGCTTGGTACGGTATTCCCACGGCTGCGGCTCGGCTTCGAGGTCTTTCGCATCCTTGGTCTCGTCGATCATGCCGGCGATGTCACAATAGCCGCCCAGCGGTATCCAGCCAAGACCCCACAGGGTGTTGTTCTGGTCCTCGGGACGCAGATTCTTCTCGTCCCAACTGTCGGGGGTGGTGGCGTTGAACCACAGGAAGTGCCACTTGCCGTCGAACTTCTTGGCCTTGAGGATGGAGAACTTCCAGTTGAAGAAGATGTAGTACCTGCGCACGCGCGTATGGAAGAGTTTGGCGAAGAAGAGGTGACCCAGTTCATGGGTGGCCACCAAAAGCGTCAGGCTGAGTAAAAGTGCTATCCAGTTCATTATTTTCTTTTTTGGGTAGTTAGAGGTAGTTAAAAGTAGTTATCGCGCTGCGCGCTGGTAGTTAAAGGACAATAGTATCATCTTGCGCATTTGTCTTTAACTACTTTAACTTCCTTTAACTTCTTTAACTACCATCAATTTTTTCTTATTTCATTATCTGTTTCAAAAAGGTCGTCGAGGGTGGGGTCGGGGATGAAGGGGGCTGACTGCATGGCCGCCTCGACACGATCGGCGATATCGAGGAAGCCTATCTTCCCTTCGATAAACTGCTGTACCGCCACCTCGTTGGCGGCGTTCATCACACACGGCATATTGCCGCCACGGCGGATGGCGCTGTAGGCCAGGTCGAGGCAGCGGAAGGTCGCACGGTCGGGTTTCTCGAAGGTGAGGGTGGGATACTGCGCGAAGTCGAGTCGCGGCAGGTGGCTCTCGATGCGCTCGGGGAAGGAGAACGCATACTGGATGGGGGTCTCCATGGTGGGGATGCCCAGCTGGGCTTTAATGCTGCCATCGGCGAACTGCACCATCGAGTGCACCACCGACTGGGGGTGTACCAGCACCTCGATATTGTCGACGTCGACGCCGAAGAGCCACTGGGCTTCGATAACCTCAAGGCCTTTGTTCATCAGCGTCGCGCTGTCGATGGTCACCTTGCGGCCCATGCTCCAGTTGGGGTGGCGGAGGGCCTGCTCAAGAGTGACGGCAGCCAGCTCTTCACGGCTGCGGCCACGGAAGGGGCCGCCGCTGGCGGTGAGGAGTATCTTGTCGACGGCACTCCCCTCACCTACCAGACACTGGAAGATGGCCGAGTGCTCGCTATCGACAGGCAGGAGGGGTGCGCGGTGGCGACGGGCAGCGGCAGTGACGATGCTGCCGGCCACGACAAGGGTCTCCTTATTGGCCAAGGCCACAGCCTTTCCGCGCTCGAGAGCACGCAGTGTGGGCCGCAGGCCGGCGAAACCTACGATGGAGGCCAGCACCATGTCGATGGTGTCCATCTCCATGAGGTCGACCATCGACGAGGCTCCGGAGAAGACCTTTATCCCTTTAGGTTCCAGGGCCTCCTTGACGACGTGATACTTCGTCTCGTCGGCGATGGCTACGGCGTTGGGATTGAACTCTAGGGCTTGCTGCACCAGGAGGTCGGCATTGCTGCCGGCGCACAAGACCTCGACAGCGAAGCGGTCGCGGTGACGGCGGATGACATTCAGCGCCTGCGTCCCTATCGACCCTGTCGACCCTAATATGGCAATTCGTTTGATGATGTCTTTATTCATTGATCTCCTGTCTCCTTTACGCTTTTTCGTCCCTCTATCTAAATGAAATATACTCCTCCGGGTTCACCGGCGAGCCGTTGATCCAGAGCTCGAAGTGGAGATGGTAGTCCTTGCCAGCCGTAGCGGTGCTGCCCACATAGGCCAGGGGCTCGCCGGCACGCACAACGTCGCCCTGGTGTTTCAGGCACACGCTGTTGTTGCGGTAGACGGTGATGACGTTGCCCGGATGCTGCACGGTGACGACATAGCCCGCCTCGGCGGTGAAGTGGTCAGAGACCACCGTGCCACCATAGGCGGCGTAGACCACCTGGTTGGGCGTCCCCTCGATGTCGATGCCCGCATGATGGTGCGAGGGGTCGAAAGGACGGATGACGGCACCTTTCAGGGGGGTGAAGAAGAGGTGCGAGATAGCCGGTGTCGTCTCAGCCGTCGACGGCGTGGCGCTGCGCAGCTGATAGCGGTTGTCTTCGCGATCTACCTCGACACGCATCAGGCTGTCCTCCATCGAGCGGCGGTAGACCGCCGTGGCGCTGGCCAGCGTGGCCGTGCTGTCGCGTCGCACGGCGGCGAAGTCCTCATTCGGCACCTCATCGTTCAGCACCGCCTGCAGCGTGCTGATCATCCATTCCTGCTCGGAGAGGTGTGTCTCCAAGGAGTCGAGCCGTCGGACATTCTCCATCGTCATCTCCTCCATGCGGGGGTTCGAATAGCCGGGAATCCACTCACGCAAAGGTGTGAAGGCTATGAGAACGGAGGTCAGCACGATGAGCACGATGACCGAGATGCCCACGGTGACGAACAGGTTGATGCCCGACAGCTGGAAGGAGAACTTCTCCTTGAAGGTGTCGGTGTCCATCACCACGAAGCGATGCTTGTGCTTGATGACGTCGGTCACCTGCTGGCTCTTCAGCCTATACCACCATTCTCTTATCTTCATATTTATTAATTGGAAAAAGTGGAAAGTGGAAAACCTTGCATCACGCAGATTCCTCCACTTTCCACCATTTTATTGTTCGTCTGCCAGACTAGAAAATCTTGGCGCGGTAGTCCTCGATCTCGGAGTTCATCATCAGCACGTCGAAGATCTGACGGCCTTTGTTGGCATAGCGCATCTGCATCTGACGGCGGGCGAGCTCGGGGTCAAAGCCCTCGGCTTTCTGCTTGCCATCGATGTTGACCACGAAGACAGCGCTGGCACCCTTGATGGGCTTGAGCAGACCGGGTTTCTTGGTGGCGGCGATGACAGCCTGCACCTTGACCTCCATGGGATACTGACCCAGGTGGTTGTCGTTGATGGAGATGCCGCTGACGGTATCGACGGTGGTGTTGAGCTTGAGGGCGATGGAGTTGATGTCCTTGGCGGCCTTGACAGCCTCTTCGGCACGGGCCATCAGCAACTCGGCTTTCTTGTCGAGACGCACCTGCTGCTCAATCATCGGACGCACCTGGTCCAGCGTGGCATAGCCTTTCTTGTAGATCTCCTTCAGACCGACGACGATGTAGAGGTTGTCCTTCTCGTAGACCTTGTCGGCGAGGTTGCCGGCAACGGTGTTGTCGTTGTAGGCCCACTGCACGATCTCGCGCACATCGGTGATACCGGCGATGCGGTCGTCCATGTTACGCACCTGGGCGTTTCTGAGCGAGAGGTTGGCCTTGCGGGCACCCTCCTCGAGGGATTTCACGTCGCGGTACTGCGAAGCCAGCTTATGAGCCTCGTTGTAGACAGCCTCACGGGTGGCCTGCGAGGGCTCGATGGGACGCGTGATGAGAGCCACGCGGTATTTCTTGACGGCGGGGGTACGGTCGGTGATCTTGACAATCATGTAGCCGATGCTGTCGGGACGGGTGGCCAGGAAGCAGTCGCCCACGGGGGTGTTCACGAGCTCCTTGTCGATGAAGCCGAACGTGCCGTCGAGCATCCATTCCATATCACCATGGTTGTTGGCCTTCTGCGGGTCGTCGGAGAACTGCTCGACAGCAGCCTCGAAGGGCATGTGGTTGCCTTTCACCAGGGCGAGCACACTGTCGGCCAGGTGACGTGCCTGCTCGTCGCTGCGGGTGGTGATACGCGGCTCGTTGATTTTGTTGTTGAAGACGAAGATGGCGCTGATGCGCACACTGTCGGGACGCACGGCCGACGACAGCACCTTGCCCATCGTCCAGTCGTTGCCGATGATGGCGGGCTCGATGAAGGTGCCGGGAGCGGCAGCGGCCACCTGCTCGTCGAGGGGAGCGGTGAATGTGGAGGCCTTGACATAGTTCGAGTCATAAGGACGCATCGACTCAGCACCCACGAAGAAAGGAATCTCATCGCTGGCGGTGGTCTGGAAGTCGGCCCACACCTTCATGACCTCTTTCTCAATCTCGGCCAGGTCGGCGGGAGTGGGATTGACGGGATAGGCCACATACTCAAGTTCGCGGTACTCCTCGGGGATGCGGAACTCGGCTTTGTGATCCTCATAGTATTTCTTGTAGTCCTCTTCTTTCAACGTCACCTCGCTGTCGTTCACAAGGCTGAAGGGCAGGGCCACGAAACGGGCGTCGGCCACCTCGGCGCTGAACTCGGAGATACGGTTCGAGAGGGCTTTGGGCATATAGAAGCCACCAAGCAGGAGGTTACCATACTTGCGCTGCATACGGCTGTCCTTGTTCTCTTTCTTCAGCTCATTCCACTGCATGCGCTGCACGGTGTCCCATTTGCCATACTCGTTGATGAGACGAGCCATCAGCTGACGGTTGTACTGACCCGTGGCGGGGTCGACAAACTGAGGATTCTGGCTCAGGTTGGGGTGAATGAAGAGACCGGTGTACATGTCGTTCATCTCCTCGGCCGACACCTGCATACCCAGCTTGCTGGTCTGCTCGCCGAAGACGGTCTCGTACAGGTATTTCTGCCACACTCTCTCGCGGAACTGACGCTCGACTTCATTGGGGATGTCGCGGGTCTGGTTCATCAACGCATAGTTGTCTTTCTCCTGATCGACAAGGTTATTGAAGTGCTGAATGGTCAGCGCCTTACCATTAACCTTACCCACATCTGTCATGCCGGTTTTGTTCTTAGACAAATCCTGGAAAATGAAAGCCACAATGGCAACGCCGACAAGTGCGACGGCAATCCACGAATGTTTTCTGATACTACCGATAATTCCCATTTTGTTTAGTTTGTTTTTTAGTGCACGAAGTGCTGTTTTGGTTTATTATTATTTATTATTTTTTTCTTTAAAAGAAGTGTGCAAAATTACAAAGAAAAATGCGTGTGGAAAAATTTTTTTTGCCCTAGCGGCTTTTTGAATACCATAAAATACATGGAATCAGCAATAAACGATTCTCAAATTTCGCCACTCATCACTTGTCTTTCGCCCCAATTTCACGTGGACGGCTTCGCCATTTTCTCAAATTTCCCCGTTCAGAGAACAAACGAGAATGGCAACAGGCTGGCCACGCTTGGGAACACCCTCACCCCTCCGCCATCAAGATAGCAGAGCACCCGCAGGGGGGAGCCTTGACGCTGCTCGTACTCCGACAGCACCTGGCGGCAGGCGCCACAGGGCGACGCCTCACAGAGCCGTCCCTCGCCATCACGCCCCACGATGGCCAGCGCCCTGTAGTCACGGCAGTCAGGCCGTTGTGCCGAGGCGGCGAAGACAGCCGTGCGTTCCGCACACAAGCCCGACGGATAGGCCATATTCTCCTGGTTGCTGCCCACAACGACGGTGCCGTCCGCCAGACGTAGCGCCGCACCCACATGAAAACCCGAATAGGGCGCATACGACCCTTCCGTGGCCTCCACGGCGCGCTGCAGCAACTCTCGGTCCCCGGCAGCAAGTTCTGCCAGCGAATCAAATTCCTGATACCTAATAGTCAGTTCTTTGTCCATAAATCTCGTCTCTTTTCCGAATGCAAATATAAACAAAATTCACAATATTTCAATATCTTTGGCGTTCTCTTTTTATAGTTTCATGGACAAGGAGCGCACATATATCGCCATCGACCTCAAGTCGTTCTACGCCTCGGTGGAGTGTGTCGAGCGGGGCATGGACCCTCTGACCACCAACCTGGTGGTGGCCGACGCCAGCCGTACGGAGAAGACCATCTGCCTGGCGGTGACGCCCTCGTTGAAGCAGTACGGCATCGGAGGACGGGCACGCCTGTTCGAGGTGGTGCAGCGCGTGCGCCAGGTGAACAACGAACGACGCAAACTGGCACCCTACTGGCAGTTCACCGGCGAGTCGGCAGACGACAACGAGCTGAAGGCCAACCCCGAACTGGCGGTTACCTACCATGTGGCGCCACCACGCATGGCTTACTATATAGACTACAGCGCCCGTATCTACAGCATCTACATGAAATATGTGGCACCCGAAGACATACACGTCTATTCGGTCGACGAAGTATTCATGGATGTCACCAACTATCTGGGAACCTACAAGATTACGGCCCACGAGCTGGCCCGTCGCATGATTGGCCACGTGCTGCGCGAGACGGGTATCACCGCCACCGCCGGCATCGGCCCCAACCTCTACCTCTGCAAGGTGGCCATGGACATCGTGGCCAAGCATATACCTGCCGACAAGGACGGCGTGCGTATCGCCGAACTCGACGAGATGAGCTACCGCCGCCAGCTGTGGGACCACCAGCCGCTGACCGACTTCTGGCGCGTGGGACGCGGCATCGCCCGCAAACTCGAAGCCTGCGGCATGAAGACCATGGGCGACGTGGCACGATGCTCGCTGACGAAGGAAGGGCTGCTGTATAAGCTCTTCGGCGTCAATGCCGAACTGCTCATCGACCACGCCTGGGGCTGGGAGCCCTGCACCATCGAGGCCATCAAGGCCTACCGTCCCAAGAGCAACTCCTTCAGCTCAGGACAGGTGCTCTCCGAGCCCTATACCTTTGAGAAAGCACGCATCGTGATGCGCGAGATGGCCGACGCCATGGCCCTCAAGCTCGTAAGCCTCCGGCTGGTGGCACACCAGGTGGGCATCTTCGTCAACTATGACGCAGCAAGCTTGAAACAGAACAGCTACAAAGGAGAGGTTGTCAACGACTACTATGGTCGTCCAGCTCCCAAGCCCGCTCACGGCGGGGCTCTCCTCCCCCACCCCACCTCGTCGGCACGCATCATCACCGAAACGGCCATGCAACTCTTCGACCAGGCGGTGAACCCACAGCTACTGGTACGACGGCTTACCATCACCGTCAACCAAGTGGTCGATGAAGAGAAAGTGCCCACCACCACAACAGAACAGCTCAACATGTTCACCGACTACGAGGCCCAAGCCCGCCAGCGTGAGGCCGAGCAGTCGGCCCTCGACAAGGAACGTCGCATGCAGGAGGCAGTGCTCTCTATCAAACGGAAGTTCAACAAAAACGCCATCTTCAAAGGCATGGACCTCGAAGAGGGCGCCACCGCCCGCGACCGCAACGCACAGATAGGAGGACACAAAGCGTAATTGAAAATTGAGAATCAATGAACGACTACGAGGATATAATCAACCTGCCGCACCATGTGTCGACACAACACCCGCACATGAGCATGGAAGGACGCGCCAGCCAGTTTGCACCCTTCGCAGCCCTCACGGGTCTCAATGCCGCCATCCGTCGCGCTGCCGAGCATCCCGACGAGCAAGTATACTTCGACGACGACATGATACAAACCCTTTACAACGAACCCCTTGATGACGAATAATCTATGAACCTTTCACCTTTGGCTCCACAAGGTCGCCGACCTCAGTTCACCTCTCCTGCCTTGCCGAAGGCAATGGCCTTGAGCACCGCTGAAATAAATCAAATTAGCGAAAAACTTTCACCTCTCACGGTATCGTCCTCTCACTCCCTCTCACTCCCTCTCACTCCCTTTCACTCCCCCATTATAGGGCTCTCGCCGATGGACGACATCACCGACCTCCCCTTCCGCCAACTCTGCAAGGAGATGGGGGCCGACCTGCTCATCACCGAGTTCATCGCCAGCGAGGCCCTCAACCGCGATGCAGAAAAGAGTTTCCGCAAGATGCGCTTCACCGAAGAACAACGGCCCATTGGCATTCAGATATTTGGAGCCGACGAAGACGAGCTCCTCCGATGCCTCGACGTGGTGGAACAGGCCCAACCCGACTTCATCGACATCAACTGGGGCTGCCCGGTACGCAAGGTGGCAGGCAAAGGGGCCGGCTCTGGCATCCTACAGGACATACCTAAGATGCTTAGAATCACCGCCTCCATGGTGAAACACGCCCACCTGCCGGTGACAGTGAAGACCCGTCTGGGCTACAGCCATGATTCCATGATGATTACGGACTTCTGCGAGGCACTGCAGGACACGGGCATTACTGCCCTCAGCATCCACGGACGCACTAAGACTCAGATGTATAGCGGCGTGGCCGATTGGACGATGATTGGCGCCGTGAAGAACAACCCCCGCATGACCATCCCCATCCTCGGCAACGGCGACATCACCACCGCAGCGCAAGTCGTTGAATACAAGAACCGTTACGGCGTCGACGGCGTCCTTATCGGACGTGGCGCCATCGGCAACCCCTGGATCTTTGAGCAGTGCCAGCGTGCCCTCCGAGGAGAGCCGGAAAGAGAAATCACGGTGAAGGAACGTGTCGACGTCTGCCGCCGCCACCTGCTGGCCGCCGTTAGTTATAAAGGCGAACGCACCGCCATCTTCGAGATGCGCAAACACTATGGCGCTTATTTCAAGGGACTTTACAACTTCAAGCCCTTCCGCCTCGCCCTCGTCGCCACCCCCTCGCTGGAAGAGACCCTCGCAGTCCTCGAGAGCATCAGCGACCACTACACACAATAAAACCATACGCTCCGCGTTATAGCCTCTGACATGGAAGAGAAGAATATCATAGAAATCAAAAACAAACGGGCAGCATACGAATACTTCCTGATGGACGAGTACCACGCGGGTCTGGTGCTGATGGGCAGCGAGATCAAGAGCATCCGCGAAGGCAAGGCCAACCTCAGCGACGCCTGGTGTACGTTCGTGGGCAACGAGCTGTTTGTCCGCGATATGCACATCTCGGAATACAAGTTCGGCAGCTACTGGGGACATCAGGCCAAGCGCGACCGGAAACTGCTGCTCACCCGCCGCGAACTACGCAAACTGCAGAACAAAATCAAGGAGCGCGGCTACACCATCGTCCCCGTGCTGCTCTATGTAGACCCCCGCGGCTACGCCAAGATGACCATCGCCCTGGCCAAGGGTAAGCACCACTACGACAAACGCGAGACCATCAAGGCCAAAGACTCGCGACGCGATATGGAACGGGAACTCGCATAATTTAGTAGTTAAGTAGACAGTAGTTTTTCGCTATATAAAATTAATAAATGTGCTCAAAGCCTGCTAGCAGGCAGAAGTAGTTAAGCCAAATGAAGGTATTTAAATTTGGAGGAGCATCGGTCAACAGCGCCGACGCCGTGCGCAATATGGCGCAGATAGTGCAATCGCATCTGGAGAACGAGCCCTTGGTGGTGGTAGTCTCCGCCATGGGCAAGACCACCAACCTGCTGGAGAAACTCGTACCCACAGATTCATCACTCAGCACTCAGCATTCATCATTAAGGCAACAGCTCGAGGACTACCATCTCGACATCGCCAAGTCACTGATACCAAACGATGAAACCATCGTCAACAAGATACAATCCCTCCTCCACCAACTCGACCAAACCATCACCGCACTCAGCCACTCAGCCACTCAGTCACCCAGTCACTCCAACTATAACTATTGCTACGACCAGGTGGTCTCCTTCGGCGAGCTCATCTCCACCACCATCATCGCCGAGTACCTCAATCACCTTGGAATAAACACCTTATGGGAGGATGCCCGCCAATGTATCGTCACCGACAATCATCACCGCGAAGGACGCGTAGACTGGGAATCCACACGCGGCGAGTGTTGGCGGCTGAAAGACAATGCCATTGGATACCAGGTGGTTGTATTACAAGGGTTCATCGGCGCCACAAGCGACCTTAAAACCACCACCCTTGGTCGCGAGGGTTCCGACTACTCCGCTGCCATCCTCGCCTATTGCCTGAACGCCGAGAGCGTCACCATCTGGAAAGACGTCCCCGGCTTCCTCAACGCCGACCCCAAGTTCTTCCACGACACCGTCAAGATTTCCCAGATACCCTACAACGAAGCCATCGAGCTGGCCTACTATGGTGCCTCCGTCATCCATCCCAAGACGGTGAAACCCATTCAGAACAAGGGCATTCCTCTCTACATCCGCTCCTTCATCACCCCCGAGGCCGAAGGCTCTTCCATCGGCGACTACCGCACCCTTGTCCCTGAGACACCTCTCTACATCTTTAAAAACGACCAGATACTGCTCTCCATCCTGCCTCGCGACTATTCCTTCATCGCCGAGGACAACCTACAAGTCATCTTCGGTATCCTCAGCAAGATAGGCATCCGCGTGAACCTGATGCAGAACTCGGCCCTGAGCTTCTCCATCTGCATCGACAACAACCCCCAGCTGGTAAAACCCCTCATCGAGGAGTTGAAGAGCATGTTCCGTGTGCGTTACAACGAGGACCTGCAGCTCATCACCATCCGCTACTACACCCAGGAGGTCATCGACAGCATCGTCGCCAACCGCCCCATACTCCTCGAGCAGCGCTCCCGCACCACCGAACAACTTATCGTCCCTTGCAAATAAAACAATACCATGAAAAAACTTTTTCTGCTTCTTGCTCTTGCGCTTGGCGTCGCTTTCAGCGGACAGGCTCAGGTGAAGGTGTATGACGAAAGCCTCGACGCCATGCAGCAAATCCAGGAGGCCACCGAACTGGCACAGAAGAGTGGCCGCTATGTGCTCTGCCAGGTGGGCGGCAACTGGTGCCCCTGGTGCCTGCGCTTTGCCGACTTCGCCAAGAAAGACAGCGTCATAGCACCCCTCATCGAGCAAAACTACGTCTACATCCACGTCAACTACTCCAAGGGCAACAAGAACCTGAAAGCCATGCGTTTTCTCGGTAACCCCGGCCGCTTCGGCTACCCCGTCTTCGTCATCCTCGACAGCGAAGGCAAGCCCATCCACACCCAAGAGTCGGAGTCACTCGAAGAGGGCAAGGGCTACAGCCGCCAGAAAGTAGAGAAATTCCTCCGCCTCTGGACCCGCCAAGCCGTCGAAGCTGAAGCCGCCCTGCTGGAAGAAGCCTACCAAAAGCAAGATACAACAAAGCTGTACGAATTCTTCGACCATTGGGCAGAAGATATTACCTCCAACGAAAATGACACCACAAATTACAAATGGCTGAACGAACGGGTGGCTGAAGCCCACAAGGTCTTCGCAGCCTTTTACCAGCCCCTCCAACTGGAAAAGATAGGTTTCAGGTCGCTTCAATATCAAGACTACCCCTATTTCATTGTGCAGAACAACCTGTTTAAGATTTCTATAGCGGACACTCTCCCCTTCAAGCCCGACGAGCTTAAGGCATACTACACCAATCGTATCCGTCAAACATATCCCGACGACAGCAGCCGCCAAAAAAAGTTAGAATTCCTACAGAGAGAAATCGACATAGGTCGTATACATTTGGTATTTGATGACGATTGGTTTTATGAGCCTTGGGGACAAATCAACACCACTGAGATTGAGAGTTTGAGGAACAGCGAATTCCGCCCCCAGGTAAGCTTCCCCAACAAAAAAATCGTCTATCTGACCGATGGTTACAAGAAAATGCTAGATGATTTCCTCGGCGACCAACATGTCGACCTAGGAACGGAGAGCATCATGCAGGTAGCCTACGCCAAGGACGAGAGTCGCCAAAGGATGGAGTTCCTCATGAAAGCTGCCAAGATATTCTACGGCCACTGGGGTGGCTACTGGCAATACGAGACCTATCCCAAAGCCAATCAGATTATTTTTGACCGCGAGATGCAGCGTGCCGTCGTATTCTTCCGCTGCGTTTACGAAGGAGGCGAGGTGTATCTGGAGAAAAAGGATGGTGAATGGACCATCGTTTCTGGAAAACTCACCTGGATAGAATAGGTCTACTGTACGTGCAACCTCAAAAAGGCATCGCGGATCTCGTTGTCGGAGACTTCCACATCTATCATGGCAGCACCGAGGTCCTGCAACAGGACGCAACGGACTGTGCCCGCAGCGTTCTTCTTGTCCTGACGCATCAGGGGCAACATCGATTCAATCTCTTTCAAGGTGAAAGGTGAAAGGTGAAAGGTGAACTGAGGTCGGCGACCTTGTGGAGCCAAAGGTGATAGTTGTTTCTTAAGCCATTGAGAATATGCGTTGTACGTCTCTTCTGGGAAGCCTGTCTTCTTCACCGAGAGGTACATGGCGGCTTTCATGCCGATGCCGACGGCAAGGCCATGGGGCAAGCCACGGTAGACCTCAATGGCATGGCCGAAGGTGTGGCCGAAGTTGAGAATCTTCCTGATACTACAGTCGTAAGGGTCGGCCTTCACTACATGGGCCTTGATGCGGGCAATATCTTTAATAGTGGAGAGTGGAAAGTGGAGAGTGGAAAGCATCTGATGGAACAGCTCAGGGTCAGTGACGGCGGCGGTCTTCACCATCTCCATCTGGCCATTAAGCATTTCTTCTTGCGGAAGGGTTTTTAAAAAGACGGGGTCTATGACCGTCAAGGACGACGGATAGAAATGGCCGATGCTGTTCTTCACACCGCCGAAGTTGATGGCTGTCTTGCCGCCGATGGCGGCGTCAACCATCGACAACAAGGTCGTTGGCACATGGATATAGCGGATGCCGCGCTTATAGCCGGCGGCGACAAAACCGCCGAGGTCACAGACACAGCCGCCACCGAGGTTGACAACCACAGCTTGGCGGTCGGCCTCGCCCTCCATCAGCGTCTGCCACACCTGCGCCGCCACCTCCAGACTCTTGCACTCCTCACCCACAGGCACCTCGATAAACTCGGCCTCCTGCAACGCCCCAACCTGCGAGATGAGCAAAGGCAGGCAATGCTGGAACGTGTTTTCATCCAGTAAAATAGTATACCTTGCCCCCTGCCAGTCCTCTTTATCCAGTTCGCGACTCAGGGTCCGCAGACCGCCATACAGTATCTTGCTATTAGTACTCATGCAATAAATAACGTGCTGATACGTTATTTATTGCATGAAACTGGAACTGCTCTCCCCTGCCAAGAATCTGGACTTCGGCCGCGAGGCCATCAACCACGGCGCCGACGCCCTCTATATCGGCGCGCCCGCCTACGGCGCCCGCGCCGCCGCCACCAACACCCTCGAGGATATCGAGGCCCTGGTAAACTACGCCCATCTCTATGGTTCCAAGGTCTTTGTGACCGTCAACACCCTGCTCTTCGACAACGAGATCGACCCTGCCGTAAAACTCATCCACCAGCTCTACAACATCGGCGTCGACGCCCTGCTCATCCAGGACCTCGGACTGCTGGAGTGCGACCTGCCACCCATCGAGCTGCATGCCAGCACGCAGTGCCACAACGCCTCCGTGGAGCGCATAAAATTCTTGGAATCAGTAGGGTTCAAACGTGTCGTGCTGGCCCGCGAGACCTCCCTGGAGCAGATGCGAGAGATCCGGCAGGCCACCCACCTCGACCTCGAAGCCTTCGTCCACGGCGCCCTCTGCGTCAGCTACAGCGGCCAGTGCTATATGAGCCAGTACCTCAACAACCGCAGCGGCAACCGCGGATGCTGCTCGCAGCCCTGCCGCAGCACCTACGACCTCTACAATGGCGATGGCCATCTGCTCATCAAGGAAAAACACCTGCTGTCGCTCCGCGACTTCAACGCCAGCCAACAGCTTGAGAACATGATATCTGCCGGCATCATGTCGTTCAAGATAGAAGGACGCCTGAAAGACCTCAGCTATGTGAAAAACATCACCGCCTACTACCGCCAACTGCTCGACAACATATTGAATTCCTCATTCATCACTCATCATTCATCACTCATCACTCATCATTCATCACTCATCACTCATCACTCATCACTCATCACTCATCACTCATCACTCATCACTCCCCACTCATCACTCCCCACTCATCACTCATCACTCATCACTTACCACTTCACCCCCGACCCCGACCGCACCTTCAACCGCGGCTATACCGACTACTTCCTCCGCGGGCGTCAGCCCATGGCCAACTTCGCCACCCCGAAGTCTCTCGGCAAGTACATCGGCAAGGTGACCGACATCAGACGCAACAGTCTTACTATCAGCGGCACGGAGCCCTTCGCCAATGGCGATGGACTCTGCTACTACGATGCCGACGGCCGCCTGCAGGGCTTCCTCGTCAACGGCGTGCAGGGACGCACCGTCACCCCCAACCAGATGCCTGATATCAAGGTAGGTACAGCCCTCTGGCGCAACCAGGACCAGCAGTTCGAGAAACTGCTGCAGGGCAAGAGTGCCGAGCGCAAGATCGGCGTGGAGATGCTCTTCCGTGCCACCCCCGACGGCTTCGCGCTGCAGCTCACCGACGAGGAGGGTCTCAGCGTGACCCACAGCGTCGCCGCCGAACACCAAGAGGCCCGCAACAACTCAAGCAATCAAGCAATCCTGCCCGACCGCAAGGGAGCGGCCTTGAGCACCTTGAAGAAAAAAACAAATCTAGCGAAAAAGCAATCAGATAATCCTATCGTCAAACAACTCAGCAAGCTGGGCAACACCCCCTTCGTGGCCACCGCCGTCGTCGACGAGACCCAGGGACGCTATTTCCTGCCCGCCGGCACCCTCAACCAGCTGCGCCGCGAAGCCGTGGAACAGCTCGTCGCGCTGCGCATCGCCCACCACCGTCCCGCCGACACCCCCCGCACCAACTCAAGCAATCATCCCAATTCTCAATTTTCCAGCCAGTCTCCAAAGGAGACACAGCCCGCGACCGAAGTGGAGCAAATTTTCAATTTTCAATTTTCAATTTTCAATTTTCAATTTCCCGCTAAGCTTGACTATCGCGCCAATGTCATCAACGACAAGGCTGAAGCCTTCTATAAACGCCATGGAGTAAAAGAGATAGAGCGTGGGTTGGAGCAGACGGAGGACTACGACGGCAAAGCACTGATGACCACCAAATACTGCCTGCGCTACGAGCTAGGCTGCTGCCTGCAAGGGAAAAACGATGGCAAGCCGCAGATCGACATCAAACCCACCGACACCCTGATCTTAAGAAACAACGACCGCCGCTTCCGCCTCGACTTCGACTGCCGCCAATGCCTGATGCGCATCTACAAGGCATGAACACTATTCCTTAGTAATTTGGATACAAAAAAACTACATTTATTTGATTCATAGGTGTTGCCTCATCGCTCTCGGCAGGCATACCACTTTCCCCTTACGGGGTGCCTTGCCCAGTGAATAATGTCTCGCCAAACAGCATGGGTTGAGGGTAGTTGGGGAGGGGTGTTTTATGTGCTGATGGGGTCAATTTGTTATTTGCTTTCTATTTTTTAGAGACTACAGGTGGCAGCTCCCTTTCACCCCGCCCATTAATTCTGATTGGCGCAAAATCATCTGGCTGACATCCTATTAACTCAAGATCATTCCCCCCATCAAGAACAAATGCATAACAAGAGATTATATCCTCGAAAGCTGAAAGTTCGAGGTTATCTAAATCAACTTCTTTGACAGAATCCATATTGTAAAAATTCGCTCCAATTTTCTTTTCATCGAATATCAATACTTTATAATCTCCAATGTGTATGATTCCCCTAAGGCCTTTTTCGTTCCCGTCAGCAAGCATTTGACAAAATTCCATTATTGTATCTTCTTCAGGAAAACCTGATGCACCTCTTATAAAAGTCATTTTGTAAACGGTAGATGTGTCGGGGGTATCTTCATGTTCAATAAAATATTGAAACGCCTCGTTTACAAATTGTGAAACAGTAGGGCACGGTGGTTTATTATCGGGTTTCTCCAGACCAGAATTGTTATTACAAGAGATTAGCAAAAAAACGTTGATGATAAGGAAGACTGCTTTTTTCATGATTTATCTTGTATTATATGTACCGAAAAAGAAATCCGATGCAGAATTGACATTCCGTATAAAAGCAGGTCGACGAAGACCAACACTCCATAATTGCTTTGTCCGAGGGAAATAGGTATAATAGCTTGCTTGTCGAAGATTAGTTCTTTTTATTGCCAAATCTCCTCGAGCATACCTTGGATCATCTTGATATCCCATACTTTTCACTTGTTCGGCCGTTCCTGTAGGATTATTTTGATTTACCATAGGGTGAGAATGAATTCTTGCAACAACATCTCTATCATTATATCTTCCTTCTGACAAAAGATTTGTTTTGGGGGAAAAACCATTGTCATGTTCTGTTCCTAACGAATAATGATTATCTGAGTACCGTTGCATTATCCACTCAACATTTGTGTTGTCCGCCATTGATTTAAATACATTTGCATAGGCGAATTGCATTTCTTCACCTCCATTTGTGGCTGAAACATTATTAGCATCAGCTATACTTAAGTTTAACATTATTTTGTGGTAGTTCCCCCCTCTGAATTTTATAACATTCCCATTTGCATATTTCACAGTTTGGGTGTGTTCCTTGCCCTCATCGTTTATTCTATTCACATAACCATTTTCGTCAACTTCCCAAACATCCCTCCCATCCGGATCCACCAGCTTGACTGGATTCCAGGCACAGTACGCATATGGGCTTATTGACGGGTATTTGTCCGCCATCGGGTCGACACTCAGCCACCCTGTCAAAGTTTCGCTCCAGTAGTAGCGGGCGCCGTAGTAGTGAAAGCCTGATTCCCAGTCTTTTTCCTTCCCGTTGGAACAAGGGGGGTGGAACCGCATGATTTTCGTACAGTTTTGCGGGGTGGTTTTATGTGCTGAAGGATTCATCTGATTAACGATTCCTTTGATATCGATTTATCACCTTAGAAGTGCAAGTTTTAAATAGACAGACTGAAACAAAATTGGTCAAAGCAGGTAGTTCATCCCAAAAATCTGGGAGAGACCGCAATAGGGTTATGTAGACTTCGACGCCACATTTTATGTATAAATAGGTATGATCTATTGAAATGTCTCCGTTCCAGACCTCTTGCTGTCCCAATTCTTCCTTCATCATCTCGAATCTATGGTCCAAATTGATATAAATAGGTATTGTGTCCATCAGAACATATTCCATTGTGTTCTTTTTCGCATACGTTTGCAATGTTGTACCCCGCCATAAATCATTGGTTTTATATACAATCAAGTTTATGGCGACAGGTATATCGGTTTCTTCAAAATACACATTGGGCAAATGGCAGATAAAAACCGTATCTGGATTACCGATTGCATCCAAAATATTTGCAAAAGGATATTGCTGGAAAAAATTCTGATCCGGAGGAATTCTGTTTTCATATCGAGCCACGCATGTTTGTGCTTGGGAAAGCGGTATTATTCCCAATAGAACAACAAATAAAAATATTATCGGTTTCATAATTACTTATGGTTAATGCTCCTCCGAAGCCTTTCCTGAATTTATTTCCATTGTTTCCAATAGGCCATGTCTTCCTTTAAAAATACGTCTGACTAGATTCTCAAATTGAGATGTCAACTTGTTGTTTCTTTGTCCATGAATTTCTTGTGAGTGATAGTATGCGTGTCCGCCTATCTCGTGCATTATTGACAAAGTCTGATACGCTTCTAAATATGGTTGAGGACGTATTTCCCCATCTTTTTTTCTTCTATATAAAGGTTCTGCGCTAATAAAAACTCGAGCTGTATTGTCAGTATGAATGGTTACGCCAGAAGCAATATTGTCTCCATCATGCAAACAGGACAGCTTACCATCCGCATAATAATAGAAATCATTGCGAATTACATCCACCTCGACGTAATACTTATCAGTTGTACACAAAGAAGAAAAATGGTCAATGATTATTTGTTCCTCGTTAGAATACTTGAAATCATCTGACAGGGGGGTATATAACAACCTCCCTGTTTCATAATCATAGGAGAATGGCACTCGTTCCATCTTTCCATCAAATGTTGACCAAAATGCTTGTGTTAACACTGCCCATGCCTCCCTTGTTAGTGTAATACTGTCTCCATTTCTGTCAAAATAAACCAATGGGTTCCATGCACAGTAGTTATATGGGCTCAACGCGGGGTACTTATCCGCCATCGGGTCGACACTCAGCCAGCCAGTCAAAGTTTCGCTCCAGTAGTAGCGGGCGCCGTAGTAGTGAAAGCCTGATTCCCAGTCTTTTTCCTTCCCGTTGGAACAAGGGGGGTGAAACCGCATGGTTTTTGTGCGGTTTACCCCTTCGGTTTTATGTGCTTTTTGAGTCAAATCTAATCAATCATATTTTCGAATATAATACCTCTCGCCAATACTATTTACAATAATTGTGCATGGGGAAAAATCGTCATCGGTACTATGGCTGCTTGGGAAATTTTCAA